>UEXM01000182.1_pt1 | contig 68888 bp, 54 predicted proteins | sample 1796661 | NCBI WGS metagenome assembly UEXM01 (sample SAMEA4772469, study PRJEB27181) | metagenome | reverse complement strand
TATATACCACCGCCGGAAAGAAAAGACCCTGCTTTCTTTTGTCATACACCCCAGCAATACTGGGAATATGCAGCAACATTATCTTCCGTAAAAACCGATAGGCTTCATTTTGCTATTTGTTCTTTAGTTATGGGGGTAAAAACCACTCTACTTCCAGTCTACTACCACAAGAATAAAACTATGCACAATGAGTATTTAAATGGTCTTGGCTGTTTTTGGTCAGATTCAGTGTATAATACTAATAGTAACTCAAACTAACGAAAGGAAAAATTATGGCACAGTTTTCAGTAGAAATTGCTGATGCAGATGTAGGCAGGGTTTTAACGTCTTTAGCTGTAAATTACCGCAGGCCAGATCAGGTAAGCAATCCAGAATTTGATCCATTGCAACCAGTTTCTGAGGATAACCCAGAAATGATTGACAACCCCGAAACAATCGCTCAATTCGGAAATAGAATGGTCAGAGAGTTTTTATCGGGTAACGTCAAGGCATACGAGGTTAAGCTTGCGAAAGAGCAGGCGGCTAGCTCTATAGATACAAGCGTCAACATTAACGATCCGGCAGTATAATGTTTATTGGTACGTGCTGTAACGAACTTCCGATGTCCACATCCGAGGAGATGACGGCTACCTTCAACGGAGACGTTGTAGAATATGAAGTTTTTATTGATCAGGAATTATTAAAAAATATTTCATTAAAACAAAAATTTGCTCATGATGTGTATATTAATACAGAGAAGCAATATACCGCGACTGTAGAAAAGCAGTTAGAATACGATATTCATATAGAAAAGCAAGTAGATTTTACTCTGGAAAATTAAATGCCTAGCGAAATACATAAAGATGATGTTGGAACTAGATTTCAATTAACCGTAAAAGACGGGGCTGATCTTGTAAATATCTCTGGCGCTACGTCGTTGAGGGTGGACATAAGAAAACCTAGCGACACTGTAATAAATAGATCTGCCTTGAGATTTGACGATGGAAGCGCCCTTTCCGGGGTTATGTATTATGACACGGTGGTTGGAGACATAGACGAGGTTGGTAACTATAAATTGCAAGGTGTTGTTACTTTACCAAGTGGAACGTATCATACAGACATTCACACTTTTAAAGCACACTGCAATCTATAGGGGTAATTATGTCTTGGCAAGGTCAAATGAGTACTGTGGTTAGGCATCTAATAAATGATACCGATTCCGCAAGCTATAAATTCACGGACAAAAGAATAGAAACGTCAATACTGGTTGCTGCTCAACTGGTTATAATTGAGACAGATTTTGCAAATACTTATGACATAAACGTGGAGGCTTGTTTATTGTCTCCAGACCCAACCGACACAGACACAAAAGACAACGATTTTTTAGCCTTGGTTTGCCTTAAAACCGCCTGCATCATACTGGGCGGTGACATTAGGAGCGAATCTGGTAATGCAATCTCTATCAAGGATGGCCCTTCCGCCATTGACTTGAGAGGTGTTACACAAACTTTAGCTTTATTATATAAAGACATGTGCGAAAAGTATGAAAACATGTTATTCGCGTATGAATCTGGCGAGTCTTCGATTAACGGACAGGCAATCCTTAGTCCTTACTCTCCCGGTTCTGATACAATCACACGACACGGCGTAGATCACAGATCCGGCGGATATTTTAATTACTAGGAGTATATTTAATGCCTACAATTCAAGATTCTGGAGCAATATTAACTAGCATCGCAGCGGATCTAGCTGACAACAATGCAGGTTTAATTAGTGCTGAAGACGTAAGACACAACATGGAAGACAGCGTTGCTTCTGTTGGAAAAATAATGTCACTTGCTGACACAGAAAATACGTATTATTTTCAAAATAATGTTAAAGTTTCTGGAGACGACTCTGGTGCTGCAAAAAGGTTTATCACAGAGGGTGGAATTCAATTCCCCAACAGTCCGTACAACTACCATCCTACTTTAACAAATAACATTCAAGTAGAGCCTTATCCGGGATCTGGAAAACTTAACCACAATATCTTGGATAATCTGGATGGAGACGCTAACGATTGTCATCCGCAGTATTTACTTGAAACTTCTGGCACTATGCGTGGAAACCTAAGAATGGGACAGAATGGCGTAGATCCACATTGGATTGGCCCATCTGGACTTGATGACGAAGGTCTTCAGTTTACTTATGACGGGGCGGTTCCTGTTATAAACGCTCGCGCTAGAATTGTTTATGCAGACGGTTCTACTCATCAAGATGTTAATGGTTCTGGAACCGCAAAGGGCATTGCAAAGGCTTGGTGTAACTTTGATGCTAGCGGTACAGCGGCAGCACTTCCGGTAGTTAGATCTTCCTATAACATTCATAGTATACAAAGGATTCAAAAAGGGGTAATTAAAATTACTTTTGCTAGTGGTGTTTTTGGTGACAACAACTATGTAGCAGTTGGAAACAGTAATGCAAATACTGGAAGCGGAACTTTTGACACCTTTGATATTAATAGCGTTGGATTGATGCTAAGAGAGGGCGATGACGGAACTAGCGATGTTAATGCGCTTAGAAGTATTCATTATGTTATAAGAAGTGATGATAACGACAAGGTTGACGCTAAAATAAATGACTTTGTAGCTTACGGATTAGGTCCAGATACTGTAGCAGACGCATCTCCAACGGTAAGTTAAATAGATGAAAGACATTCTACTTTACGATAGAGTAAAAGAAACCAGTCACATTACAGGCACTTCTGATGTTATATTAGAAGGTGCTGCGGCTGGATTTAGTGCTTTTCTCGACTATATACCTCTAAGCGGTGATAGCTTTTATGCAATTACTGATGGCTCTAAATATGAAGTTGGTTCTGGAACTTTGTATCAAGATGGGTCTTATATTAAAATTAGTAGAAATTCAATTCGCTCATCTGAGTCAGATAACTCAAAGGTTAGCTTTGTAGACAATGGACTGAAAGAGGTATACGCTACTTATCCCGGATCTTTTGGCGTTGTTTCTAATCCATTAGATACGCCGCAAGTTTCTAGAGAAAGTGGAATTGCGTATTGGAGCGGCGCACAAACTATAGACAGCGATAGTGAATTTGTATGGGATGAAACAAACGGTAGGCTTGGAGTAAATATATCTAATCCAAGAGCAGCGGTAGACATTGCGGGAATTAATAGCACTTCAACCCTGAGAGTTTCTGGGATTACCCTTGGGGCTTCTGGTATTGATTTTGTAGAGGTTGGTGTTGGCTTTTCAACCGGAAGGCAAAGAGAGCCATTTTTTAGAAACAGATTATCTGAAATGGCAAGTGGCATATTAGAGTTGTCTGGAATAGTAAAAGAAGAAATTCACTTTAAGCACCAAACTGCCGGTACATTCCTTGGGGTAGTTTCTGGTGAGTGTCCAGCAGACTGTGGCGATAAACATCCTATATTTAGAATATTAGAAATACAAGACATACCAAATCTTTCAGGTTTGTATGTAACTCAGGATCAACACGCAGACAAAGCGCTTGGTAATATAGCTTTTTATAAAGAAAACAGACACATTACATACTCAGATTCTTTAAGGCTGGACACCTCAACAAATCCAGACGAGTTTCATGTCAGCGGTACAATCAACTTTACAAACATGTTAATTTCAGACAGCGGGGTGGGAGGGCATAGCGATAATACGATTGTTAATAACAATGGCTTGCTAGTCGTTCCAACTTACGACACCGTTGCCGATATAAGCGGTGTTAATGGAATTTCTGAAACAAATGTTGGTGCGATAGCTTTTGCGAGTGGTGACAGTTATATTATGATAGCCAACGGTAACGGTTGGGTCAGTGGTCAATTAAACTAATTCGGAGATAAAAATGTCAGATGTCTTAAAGCCAATAATTGGTGTCAATCCTATCAAGAATGGCTCAGTTGTAACATATCAAAATAAGACTGGAGAATTTTCTAAAAGAGATCCAGATCTTAACTCGTTTGTTCCCTCTGGCACTTTACATGCTAGGTTAGACACCAGATTTGACGATGTTAGATATTACAGTGGTGATACTCCAAACTAAGGTAAGTTATGCCAATTACAATTCCTCAAAGCGTTTTTGATAAATATTACGACGTAGTTGATTCCACGTTTGATATATTTGGAGTTACATGTCAATTGGTATACATTGAGAAAATAGAAATTATTGACAATAGTTTTGATAATATACCCGATAATAGATCTTTAAATCCCAGAAGACGACCTAACGGAAATTATAAAAGAAACAATAAGACTATCAAAGAAGTGGAAAAGACCGAAGATATAAAGATAAAAGTATACTGGAACAGGAGAGACTGGGTAAAAGTTGGTGGTAATATAGTAACGCCAGACAATGGCATACAAACTATATTTTTTGCAACCGACCTTCCAAAATTTCAAAAAGCAAAAGAGCTAATTGTACATAAAGACATAAAAGAAAGCAAAGAGTCTCGCTTTCAAACTATGGGAGAGCCATTTCCTATGGGCATTGGCCTTACTAGATATTACGGATGTTTTTGGGAAAGGGTATGATTGGTCTAAAATTAGTAGATTCAATTGCTAAAATAGAGAAAGATATAAAGTCTGCTCTTGTTCGTGATTTGAACGTATATTTAGATAAACGTAAAGGCGCTACTGTAGACAAATTAAGAAAAGCTACAAAATCGTTTATTTTAAATCAACCTGAGATGAGAAGTTTACAAGAAGCTGGCGTACCTTATAGTTTGAACTCATTATTTGGGTTGCGAAAAGGTACGGATGCGTCTGCTGTCAATGTAATAGCGGATGCCGTGGTGGATTCGATGAAAATAAGTTTTACAAGAATAGACCAAAATTTTAAAGGCGGTGTGACATTTAACATACAGCCTGAAGATTTTCAAAATTTACTTGGCTTATCTGAAGGTCACGTTCTTACCCAAAAGGGTTCAGATTTACATTGGCTTGATTGGCTTTTGACTAAAGGAGATTCTGTTTTAGTTGCTGGATATCAGTACAGTGCGCAAGGTGATGGTAGGTCTGGTACTGGTAGAATGGTTGTGGGTAATTCATTTAGAGTGCCACCTTCATTTTCTGGTACGGAATCTAATAATTTTGTAACTAGAGCATTTGAAGGCAAACAAAAAGAAATAGAAAGCATTATATCCGAGGCATTCAAATGAGTACTAATTTAAAAGGCTTTACAAGTGTATTTCAGTATACGCTAAATAATGATATTTTAGATGGATTGGTTGAGTTTTTTGACTACGGGTTGCTTGGGAAGGGTAATTATTTTAACGTAACACTTGGTGAACAATCTCCTAACGGACAGGATTACAGCAGGTTAAGACCCGTTTCAGAACCAAGATTTTCAAACGGTCAAGCTTGGGAAGGTTTTAGATCTAATTGGGTGTGGCAAACCGGAGTTCCTTATTCTCCATCGCCAATTACAACCAATAATGGCGGAAAACCCGGAATATCGGGCGTTTACGTTGATGATACATTTCGTGCTTACAATTCGGTAGGTACTTATGCGCACCATGTTGACTACCACAACGGGCGAATAGTTTTTGATAATCCTATTCCAACTGGATCTAAAGTTCAAGCAGAATACAGCTATAAATGGATAAATATAACCTATGCTTCCAATTTACCTTGGGTTAGACAAATCCAGCAAAATTCAAATCAGCCAGATACTAATTTTATTGACGGTAAAGATTCTGATGTGCAAATACCACCAGAGTCTAAAATTCAATTACCAACTATAGCTATAGAGGTAGTTCCCAGTAGGAGATTTAAAGGATACCAACTGGGAGGCGGGCAATATGTTTACACGGACATTTTATTCCATTGTGTAGCAGAGGACGAAATAACCAGAAATGCTCTTGTTGACATTGTTTCATTGCAAAACGATAAAACTATATCATTATTTAATACAAATAAGATACATGAAGACGGCGTATACCCCCTAGACTACAGGGGTTCGGCAGTTTCAGGGGCTAAAGAATACCCAGATATAGTTTTTTCAGAGGATTATAATGGAGGAAATTTACGCTTATCCAATACTCAAGTTCAGGACATGATTGCTATAAACTCCAACGTTTATGGAGGAATTGTTCGTATGACAACAGAAGGTATAAAAGCAAACATTTAACTTTTTAGTGTATAATTTAATATAATTTAATCCACCCAAGCAGGAGAGATTTAATGGCGACTACAAATTTAGGTAACGATAGAGTATTTTACGCAACGCAGGCCGTTGCTATTGCCCCAAGGGGTACATTCCCTCACGATTATACGTCAGATCATGTGGCGCATGGCGTTCAAAGCATTGGTATTACAACCAACTTTAACTTGGAACAAGTCTTTGAACTGGGTCAGCTTGAAATTTATGAGAATGTAGAAGGTATTCCAGACGTTGAAGTAACGATGGAAAAGGTTCTTGATGGCTATTCGCTGCTATACCACATGGCAACTAAAGGTGCTAACACTGCATCAGACCCATTAATTAACACGACCGACGTCAGCAAGTTTTTACCTAGATCGAAAAAAAGATGTGATGTTAGGCTTGGCATTTTTGAAGAAGAGCAAGCTAACAGTGCTGGATTGTCAGCACCTTCTGGTCATAGCACTGCCGGTGGAGATGCTCAGTCTACAGAAGTCTATCTTTCTGGAATGTTTATCAACTCGGTTAGCTATAGCGTTCCGGTTGATGGTCCAGCTACAGAGAGCGTAACTCTTGTTGGAAACAACAAACAATGGCTTCATAGCTCCTTGGCTCTTGGCTCTGGAAACAATGAAAGCGGTATAATGGGCTTTAATGATATGGCTTTACTTCAACCCGGAAACGGTGGTTCTGGTAACGCCAATGATCCGCTTGATGCATTTGATGGTGAAGACGAGCCACTTGCTAGAGCCTCTGGAAATGCTGCTGGCACTATTGTTGCTAGTGGTGGCGTCCAAAGAAGAGAAGATGTTCTTCTTCCTATATCAACCTTGCCGCAGTCTATTCGTGGTACTAACGGCGCTGATAGAGGAAATGCTTGGAATGCTGATGTTTCAGCGCCCAACGGAGGAACCCCAAGGGTTCACATCCAAAGTTTCTCGGCCAGCACAGACTTTGGTCGCGAAGATGTTCTTGAGCTTGGTAGAAAAACCCCATACGCCAGAACTGCAAACTTCCCCATAGAAGTTACTTGTGATATCGAGGCAATCACTGCTGAAGGTGATTTCGTTAACGCAATTGAAGATGGCGACCCGCAGTTCAACTTTACGAAAACTTCTGGTGAAAACACTCCAGACGAAACTATCAAGTTGGTCCTTCGTGCTGGGTATGTGTTTGACCTTGGTTCAAAAAACAGACTCTCAAGTGTTTCTTACGGTGGAGGAGACGCCGGTGGAGGAAACGCTTCCTGTACTTATAGCTATAGTAACTTTAATGTGTTTGAAGTTAGACATCAATCTAGCTTACTTCAAAGTGCAAACACTTATAAAGCAGACGGCAGTATTTAAGCTTGTCTTTAGGATTTTTAAAGGATATTAACATGAACAACGAAAACTCCCGTGACGAGGTTCTGCATGGACTTATCTGAGCGGGAGTTTTTAGTTTTTAGGATACGATCTGGCATATATAAAGTGCCTTACAATAAATTTAATATAAAAGTATTGACACCTACAATAGAAGACGAATTTGAGTCCTGCGAAGTTTATGAGCGTTCATATTACGAATCTATGAATGACGACATAATGACTCAAGAAGAATGCACCGAGTGGATGTTAGAAAATGGACTATGGACATACGAAGAAGACTTAAAAATAAAGGAAGTAAACAAGGAAATAGAAAATTTAAAAGTTAATGTATACAAGAAGTTCAACAACGGAAGATTAAGAGAATCGGCTAGAATTTATCTAAGGGCCGCAGAAGAGGGACTGAAGCAGATGGAAAATAAAAAGAATACATATTATGGTAATACCTGCGAGGGGATTGCGCAGCTAGATAAAAGCATGTTCTTGCTTGAAGCTTGCAGTTATGTTGGCGGTGAGAAGTTAGATCCAGACTCTGTAGAATTGAACGATTTATTAAATAAGTATTACTCTCTAATACTAAAAGAGGGCGACTCTAGAGAAATTGCTAGGTCAGAACCTTGGCGTTCAATATGGTCTTTAAGAGAAACCAACACCTTTAATCTTTTTAGTAATACAAACAGAGAACTATCTGTAGATCAAAAAAATTTATTAATTTGGTCTAGAATGTATGATAATATACAAGAGTCAATGGAATGCCCCTCTGAAAAAGTTATAGAAGATGACGATGCACTAGACGGTTGGTTTATTGAACAGCGAAGAAAGAATGAAAGGGAAAAAGCCGTTGGCGTAATTGAAGATTCTATACAAAACGATAAAATTAAAAATTCACATGAAGTTCTAGTTTTTGCAGACAATAAAACCGATGCGCAAACTATTCATGACATGAATTCAACGAACGCTAAAGCCGTCAAGCTAGAAAGAAAACAAACCCTTAAAGAAAAGGGTTCGGCAGTTGATTTAGACTTTGCGGATCAAAAAATGAGACTAGGAAATATGGCTCACGATCAATTTAAAAACAACTTTAGGAGATAGCTATGGAGGACTTTGACGACTTGATTAAAAATCAGGTCGAGTACAAATCTATAAGAGAGCAAAAATACAGATCAGATTCTAAGGAAAGACTATCCAAGATACTAAAAAAGAAAGTTCAAACAACTATGATTGGCGCTCTTAGTTCCATAGAAGAACATTTTGGTTTTCTTTGGGATTCTGAAGGAGAGATGTCGGAACAACAAAAATTGATGTATGACCTTTACCAAAAACTAAGGTCAGAAATACTTGATAAAGGTAACACTCAAGCTAGAAATGTGGATGCTGAGTTAAGTCAATATGACATTAAATGGCTAAGATATTCTGTTAACATTCCAGTAAAGGAAACTAATTCGGAGGAAATAAGGTGAAAAGATTAGATAGAGAAGTAACAAAAGAAGACGGAACCAAGGTAGAAATCTATGTTAGGAAACCCACCAACGGTGAGTTGACTCGCGCAGAAAAGGTCAGGGTTAAGCAATGGAGTAAATTCAAATCTGATCCCGATATCATGTCTAAGGTTCAGCTAAAGCGATACCTAGAAGAACGGAAAATTTGGGATAAAGGCAAACAAAAAGAAAGTTCTGCTCTGGAGAAATCTATCGCTGAATTGCAAGATAAACTAAGCCGACCCGGAAAAAGAAAGGTCAAGCTGTCTGAGGCTAGAAATATAGCCATTGAACTACGCAAGAAAAGAGTAGAATACAGAGATCTTATTTCTGAGAAAATAGAGTTAGAGTCTAATACTACTGAGTCTCTAGCAGATAACGCCCGGTTTGACTATCTTGTTACCTGTTGTACATTTTATAAAGATAGCGATGAAAAGGTGTATAATAACTCAGGAGACTATGAGAGTGATTCTACAGATACCGCGTTTGTCGCAGCGTCGGCTTTAGGTCAATTACTGTATAACCTTAATGATTCTTTTGAAGCTAGCCTGCCAGAAAACGAGTTCTTGGTTAACCAGAAATTAGCTGATAAAGAAAACCTTGCACTTATTGATTTTGATGGTAATTATGTAGATGAAGATTTTAACGTTATTCTTAAAAAAGAAGAACTTAACAGCAAAGCGCCTAAAATTGATTATGAAAACGATCTGAGGCCCGCTGCTAAAAAGGCTCCTGCGAGAAAGACTACTAAAACCAAAAGCACACCGGATAGTTAGATTGGATAGTGTGGTCATTATTAACTAAGGGAAATCATGGCTTCACGATTCGTTTTAACCGCGCAAGTACAGTTACAAGCGCCTACTAATACTCGTCAAGTTGTAAATCAAATACAACAGCAGTTAAGAGGCGTTAATGTAAAAGTTAATCTACAGGGAAGTCAACAGGCTTCCCGGCAGATCAATAACTTAAACCAAGCCACTAAACAAGCCACCACTCAAGCCGATAAAATGGGCAAGGCTTTTGGTGCGTCTATACGTAGGTTTGGTGCGTTTACTATTGCTACTAGGGCTGTTAGTCTTTTTTCAAATTCTTTAGCCAGTGCCACAAAAGAAGCTATTGATTTTGAAAGAGAGATGATTAAGATTTCTCAGGTAACTGGGAAAACTATGGGTCAACTCAAGGGTCTTGAGAATACAATCACTGGGTTAGCAACCAGTCTTGGCGTTTCTAGTAAATCTATCTTGTCTGTAGGTAGAATATTAGCTCAGGCTGGTATTCAGGCTGACGACCTCAAGGTTGCCCTTACTGCGCTTGCTAAGACAGAGCTTGCTCCAACATTTGACGATATAACAAAAACTGCTGAAGGTGCAGTTGCCGTTCTCGCTCAGTTTGGACAGGGTGTTGGTGCGTTAGAAAGACAGCTTGGTTCTATTAATGCTGTAGCTGGTCAATTTGCTGTTGAGTCCGGTGACTTGATTAGTGTTATTCGTCGTACTGGTGGTGTGTTTAAAGCTGCTGGCGGTGATTTGAATGAACTGATAGCGCTGTTTACAAGTGTTCGTGCTACTACCCGTGAAAGTGCAGAAAGTATTGCAACTGGTTTGCGTACTATCTTTACACGTATTCAAAGACCTAAGACTATAGATTTCCTTAAACAGTTTGGTATTGAACTTACTGATCTTAACGGTAAATTTGTTGGCCCTTATGAAGCTATTAAGCAATTAAGTGCGGCTCTTTCTGGTTTAGAGCAAGGTGATATTCAGTTTGTTAGAATTGCTGAAGAGCTTGGTGGGTTTCGTCAGATTGGTAAAGTTATTCCTCTTTTGCAGCAATTTGAGACCGCTGAGAGAGCCAGACAAGCGGCGTTAGAGGGAGGAGATAGTCTAACTAAAGACACTGCTAAAGCCCAACAAGCACTTGCTGTTCAAATAAATAAAGTCAAAGAAGAGTTTCTAGCTTTAATAAGAAGTTTTACTCAGACATCCAGCTTCCAAATATTTGTCAAGACTTCTCTTGAGCTTGCTAGCGCACTGATTAAAATTTCAGATGCTATAAAGCCACTCATTCCTTTGTTGACAGCTTTTGGTGCGATGAAGTTTGCTAGGGGTGCTGCTGGTTTCGCTAGAGGCATTGGCTCTGGATTGAAAGGTGGAAGTGCAACTGGTTTTGCCGCAGGCGGTATAGTTCCGGGAACTGGTAATCGCGATACGGTTCCCGCCATGCTTACTCCGGGTGAGTTTGTTATACGCAAGAGTAGCGTTAAAAAATTAGGCGCTGAAAACATCGCTAAGATGAATGCTGGAGGCAAGGCTACAAAATTTAATGAGTCTAAGGGTCTTGTTTATAACAGAAATGTAGACAGGAATAAACAGGCTGGCACGGAGTTTAATCAGAGTTTTAATAGGTTTGACGCACAAGATGACTTTATAATTAATCGTATTAATGATCGCACCATAGATGTTAATGATCTAGACGGAAGATCTAAAGGCGTTAGGCAATACAAAAATGCGGTTTTAGCAGGCAACGACAGAGAAAGAGGCAAAGCCTTTGAGTCGGTTGTAGCTGGACAAAATCCAAACTTAAAGCTTGCAAAAGCCGACGATGCTAGAATTGACTCTATTTTAAACAATCAGCTATATGAAATAAAGAGTACGATAAAAAGACTCAGCGATGGGGAGTTGGCCGAAAAGGTTATTGGTGGTTCTCTAAGACCTAAAGACAGCGTGACAGATGCGGCTCTTGCGCGAAGGCTAACTAAAGCGCGATTAACGGCTGGGAGACAGAGAAACAAAGAATTTGACAAGATAAATCTTGGTTCTGTTGGTGTCATTCAAGATAAAACTAATTTATCTCAAATAAATAGAGACCTAAAAGAAAAAGATGGTAGCGATGTTGTCAAAGGTGCTGGCGCTGGACAAAAGGGTAGAAAAGCTGTTAATTTTGGATCTAGATTTAAAAAAGGAGCAAGGTTTTTTGGTGGTGCTATACAAAAATTCGCTCTTGGTGGTCTTGCTCAAAAAAATAAAGTTGGCTTTGCAATACTCGATCCAGACGAAGGTGGCGCAGACCTAAGCGCTTCTGTAACTCGCGCTCAAATTAGAGGTGCTGTCAAGGGTACAGATGCTCAGAAAAAAGCCCTCGATAAAGAGTTATCTTGGCCTAGTAAAAAGTTTAATGTTGCAAGACAAGGCTTGCCCGCAAAAACATCGAAAAAATTCTATGACACAATAATTCAAGAAGCGGTTACAGGTGTTGATACTGCTGCAAATTCACTTAGCCAAAGCTTGGGGCAGGGTGCTATATCAATGCCCGAAAGCGCCAAATCAACAATGGCCGGTGTGATCGGAAAATCTGGCTCTCAAATGGGTAGTCTTTTTGAAGACACTTTAAATGTTATTGATAATGCGGGAGACTTTAAGCCAGCGCCTAAAGGTGCATTCTGGGACTTTAAAGGAGGTCTTACTGGTGGCTTGGCAACTACATACAATAAAATGCCTTCTAGCTTTGTTGATGCTAGAACAAGTTATGGTAGATCAAGTGCCGATGCCGCCCAAGGTAAAATCATAGGTGAAATTGCTGAAGAATACCAAAAATCGGCAACGTATGCAAATGCAAAAAAACAAGTCAAAGCTGCTCCTGCCTCTGCTGTAGCTGCTCAACAAAAAAGAAGAGCCAAGCAAGCCGCTAAAATGGCAAAGATGAGAGAGAAAGCTGGGTTTGCTAAAGGTGGTCCTGCACCTTCTGATACTGTTCCTGCCATGTTGACCCCCGGTGAATTTGTCATCAACAAGAAAGCCGCAGCTAGAATAGGTGCAGCAAATCTTGACAGGATGAATAAACAGGGTGTTGCAGGTTTTGCTAAAGGTGGCCCCGTAGGGGGAGTTCAGTTCCTTAATCCCGGTGGTGAAGTTCAAAGGCTACAACAAATTGAGGCTAACTTAGCAAGTTCGTTAGAATCTATTACTTCTCAATTTGAAAAAGCAGATGCTGACTCTAAAGCTTTGAGCAGTTCTAAACCAGAAGCACAAGCAAGGGCTAATGCTGCTGGCGCATCTCCAGAAGATCAAGCAAATTTACAGAAGGTTCTTCAAGAAGAAGTAAAAGCAAGAGAAGCGTATCTTGCTACAAGCAGCAAAAAAGAACAGGTAGAGTTACAGTTAATAACCATTCAAGAAAAACTTGCAAAGAAGCTTGAAGGACAAGCTCTTGGTAAAGAAATTGCAGCAGAAGCTAAAGGCCAACAGGCGTCAAGCGTAAATCAACCTACTGCCACCCAAAAGCCTTCACCGGAAGCCGTTAAGGTAGCCGAAAACGCTAGAGAGCGAGCGGCAGCGAAGCAAGGGGCTGGCGCGGGAGATATTTTAAGATCTAGGGGTAAATCCAGTGAAAAACCAGTTGCTCCTTTAGGAGAGTCTATTGAAAAAGCAGCCTCGTTGTTAAGTAAGGCAGTAGAAGCTGCCCAGAAATCTGCTAAACCTGAGTCTGCACCGAAGGGAAAGGGTGTTTTTGGTTCTAAAGAATTAGAGCTTCAGCCAGCGCCTAAACTTAATCGAGCCGAAGGAATTAAACAGTTAAACACAAAAGACGCACTGTCTAATGCAGAAAGTGAGTTAAACCAAAAGAAAAAGAAACCTCTTGCAAGTATTTCTAAAAGCGTAGCCAAGGATAGTAAGGTAAGCGATAAAGGTCCAAGTTCAAAGGGATTAGCAACAGAAAAGACATTGCTGACGCTTGGTAAGAACTTTAGTAATTACGCTAAAGCGTCAATAAAATTGTTCAGCACGTTAGGAACAGAAAAGACATTACTAACGTTTGGCAAGAACTTTAACACGGCGGCAAAATCGGGTGCTTTACGTGGTTCAGGCGGTGCTGCGCCAGCGGCAAAGGAAGTAAAACAAGGAAAAGATTTATTTGATGATATTGACTCAAGTAATGTAAAATTTAAGGATAGTGGTCCAAGTAAGAAAGAGAGCTTAAAGTCGGATACCGCACAAAAGGCAATTGCTTCAGCCGAGGCAACAGAAGCAAAACAACAAAAAGCAATAGGACAAATAGAGGGTAGAAAAGAAAAAGCGAAGAAAGGAAGAAACCCGAAAGAGACCATTGATGGAAACGCCGATTCAAACCGAATGACAAACCTGTTGCTTGGGGCTACCGCGATGGCAGCCTTTGTACCTCAAGTAGAAGGTGCAACAGAAGGGGTAGGCGCACTCACAAATGAAATACCGGGAATTGTTGGTGGCTTTGCGGCTATGCAAGGTATTGCTGCGGGAATTCCTGAAGGTCAAAACGCACTTACAAAGGGACTTTTTAAGGCGGGTAAAGGTGCGCTTCAAACCGCCTCCTTTACAGCGGCTGCTAATAAAGCAATAGACGCTTACAATGGAACCCATCTTCAAGCAGAGCAAGCAGTCAAAGCTGCCAGTGAAGCAAATGATGAAGCTAGTTTAGCTGCTGCTGAAAAAGCTGCGGTTGAATCTGCTAACGCTAATAATTTAAATAAAGCTGGCATGACGGTTACTGCTGGGTTTGGAGCGCTCGCCGGGGTAGCAGAGATGATTCCCGGACCTTGGGGAAAAGTTCTTGGCATAGGTTTAAAAGTGGCTGGCGGTCTTGCGGGACTGGCAGTGAAGCTGGGAGCGCTAGAAGCAATTGGAATTAGTGGAGATGATATAACTAATTTCTTTGCTATTCTTGGTATGGGTCCAAGTGTCAATCAAACAAAAGCTCAAACGTCAGCCACGATACAAAATGCAAGATCTCAGAAAGCACTAGCAGAAGCTTCTAAAGATGCTGCTGAAGAATTGAAAAAAATAGAAGCAGGCGAATTAAGCGCAACGCAATCTCTAGGTATAGGAGGTGCTGCTGACAGATCTGCTCAAGCTATTGCTGCGCAGAATCAAGCGTCGAACGCCCTTATAAGATCTAACAATCAAGCAAATGCTGCTATGGAGAAAATTTCAGACGGATTTAAGAGTCAAGGTACGACTGAGGGAATGGTTTTGGGTGCGGGCTATGACTTCTTGACTGGAGGTCAAAGGGCAGCAAATAAGCAACAAACAGAAGCAGAGAGAAAAGCACAACTTGAAAGAAATTCCAAACTTATAAATGACTTGCAACCTAGACTTGGATTAGCGGCTCGCGAGCAAGTTACAGCGGCGTCGGCTGGCGGTCGAGATCTTTCTTTTGATAAGTTTACAGATTCAATAGCTCCTAGCGTCTTAGCGCTTGCCAGACAAACGGATGCGGCGAATGGCAATACTGCGGAGATGGACAAGCTTAGAAAGAATTTTGAAAATGTAAAGAAAGCTACAATTGAAAACATTAAATTTATTAAAGCTATGAACTTTGGTTTAAGTGATGTTACATCTGGCATAGCTGCTTACGGAGCATCTTTAAATAATCTAACCGCCTCTCAAGAAACTGGGTTTAGTACAGCGGCAGTTGCTGCGACAACACTTAGCACTGCAATTAGTAGCGCTGGTAAAAACATCAGCAGCGGGGAACTTGGCTCATCACTTGATTTACTTGAGGGCAATTTACGAAAATTTGGAGCAAACACAAAACAAATTGATAGCGCTAGAGAGTTAATCACTGGGTTAAACACTGTTCAAAAAGGCGCCGCTGACGCTCTTGCCGCAGTCAAAGGTGGATTTGCTGGAGGCGCTACCGATCCTAAAGCAATTCAAGGTCAGCTTAAAGATGCTATATTAAGTTCTATACCTGACTCTAGCCCAATTAAGCAAAAATTACTTGATAGTTTTGGTAACTTAGAGTTGCCACCAGAAGCTATTGAAAACTTCTTAAATACCGGAGATGTTAGCGGAATATTAGATCAAGCTTTTGGTCCTGTACAAGAGCAAGTCAAAAAGCAATTAATTGAACCGCTAAACAGGTTGGCAGAGCAAGAAAAAGTATTAGTTGGCCTAGCCATACAAAGAAGAGACGCTGAACAAAAACTAATATCTGTACAAAAACAAGCAATTGATACGCAAATAGATGCAGCTAAGAATTTAGAGTTATTTGGTGGTGCTAAATTCACCCCGGAAAAAGAGTTCGACGCCAGAAGACGACAAGCTAATCTAACCCTTCAAGATGCTGGTGTCGCTGGATTGGCAACAGGAAGTGCTGCTGACATAAGGGCAGCGAGCGACAGTATTATGGCTCAATTCTCTAATCAACAAGCTAGACAAAATGCCGCTGCAATCAAGGGAGGGGGTGTTTTCGGTGGAGTTGAAGGAGTTAATCAAGATAGAAGGGAAGAATTAAAGGCCAGCAACCAAGCTCTCATAGACATTACAAGAAGTGGTATAGAGCAAAGGAAGCAAGAGCTAGAGTTAATAAAGAAAAAGAACCAAGCAGAAAAAGACGCTCTCAATTCTTTGCTGGGTGGCGATGTAGAATCGTTCTTTGATCAAGCGATTGGTGCTGCTGCTGGATCTGCACTTAGAACTGGTGATGCTGCTGCGGCTAGCTTCTTTAATGCGGGTGCGCTTGGAAAGGGCTTGCAGGGGCTACAGGGAACCGGCCTAACTGACGATGAAAATAAACGTGCTTCTCAGTTGGCGTTTGGTGCTTTTGGCCTTGGTGAAGACGCAGCGAGAACATTTAGTGGCACAACCACAGAAGAAGAAAGAATAAAATCAGAAGGTCGTGAGCTATCACAGCTACAAAGCGAATTAGCAGATCAGTCTGTAGATCTTGAACAAATGACTGTTTCTGCTACTACAGTTGTTATAACCGCAGCTAACTTAAAGATGCAAGAGATTAGCGATCAGGTTACGCAAGCGCAAGCCATTGCTGGTTTCAATAGAGGTGGTGTTGTTTACGCAAACAAAGGTATGTTTATACCAAGAGGAACTGACACGGTTCCAGCTATGTTAACACCCGGAGAGTTTGTTGTAAATCGTGCTGCTGTACAAAGAGGTAATAATCTACAAATGCTTAGGTCTATGAACTCTAACTCAGCACCAGCACAGGCTCTTTCATCTGGTGGACCTGTTAGATACAGAGCAAATGGATCAACTGGCCCCGAAGGTCCGGGCGGCATTGACTTCTCTAAATTTGAAGACATGGTTAACAAATTCCAAGAGGTTACAGATAAACTTGGCAATGTAAATATTAAACACATGTTTGAAAAACTTGGTACACTTGATATTAACCATATGTTCAATGGTAATATGCAACAGGCGTTTAAAGACGAAATTTTGGCAGAAGCTGGAGACATGATGTCTAGATCGAAATTTAACAATGATGGTAGTATAACAACGTCAGACCGCAGTGTGCTAGGATAAAATTACGAATGTCACACCTTTATGAATTAGATTGCCATTGTCAATTTAGCGCCTCTGTGGATGCGGTAGCTAACGGGGGCATTGACGCTCTGATGTCTTTGGACCCAGCTAACGTTTCTACTACAATGGAGGCGTCTTCTGCTCTAACTTCACCCTGTAGAGAGATAGAAACTTTAACTTCTAACGCTATAGTTCTTGTTAAAGGGCAAGTTTTGCCGATTCCGGGCGATCCCGCTAGGTACTCTGTATCTATCATTAATTCATCAGTGCATTTGCAAGCCGGGGACAAAATATCTATTCCCACGGCGGGAGCGGCTGTTTCTGTACTTGAGGTGGTTTCAACAACCTCTTCTTTTTTTGATCTAATTATAGAACTTAAAAGCGGAACGGAGCTTGTTTCTCTCAGTGTTTATCCTGCCCAGTTAACAACCTTTAGATGTCATGACATTCTACCTTATATAAACAGAGATAGACACGTTGACATGGCGTTAGAGGTAACGTCAGACATAGTGATTCACGATGTTTTCCTAAGAGCAGTATTAGAAGCGTCTAGCGCAATTGAAGATGGGCTAACAGCGGATTACAGCGTTGGTCAAGACTTAAATGCTATTGGTGAAATAGAGTCAGATTTCTTAGATAAATTTCACGGTGACTTCCCAGAATATTTTGATCTAGCGAATTACTCAAACAGTCAAAAGCTATATGCTAGTGGTGATATCATACCAGATAACTTTCATGACAAGGTTGTACAGTTTGGCGACTTTGTTGGGAAGAACGGCGCAGTTGGCGTAGACACTGGTTCAGAATGTGGAGACGCAATTGATACTCTTTTGCTGGCTAATTATATAGATGAAGGTGTTTTCATAGGTAAGTATACCACTCACAACGAGTATTCTGAATTAGTTGCCGATGACATTTGTACTTATATAACACCTCACACTAACCACACAGAGGGTCAATATCAAGCTAAGTTTTATCTAGATGCGTTTACTTTAAAACCGCTAGACAGTAGATTACTACTTAGACTTTCTGCGCCTATCAATAATATTGAGTCAGAACTTGCCCCTAGATATACAATTAAAGATATTAAGTTTGAAGATCCTAGTGGCACTCTAATTGTTCAGTACGAAGATCTTGTTTTTCTTGGCGATGCTAGCGATAGCAGGCATCCGGGGATGTATAAAAACTTTACCACGTATTCGTTAAAGCCAAGCAATAATGTTGTGGCAAGTAAATATCAATGGCAGGATGGATATCCAGACCTACAAAAAAAGAATGGGTACACTCTGTCATTTAATGTTCTGGTGGAAGCAAGAGACGACGCTTTTGATGGGGGCTTTACGGATGGTTTTATAGATATAGATATAGATGGAAATCTAATTTCAGTAAAGCCTACTAACAACCTTAGAATATCAACTATAGAAATTTGGAACAGTGGCTTTCCGGGTATTGGTCCAAGCCCAGAAAACTACATGCCTCTAATCATGATGAACCCAGAAAAGGGTAAAAGATTAGAAAGAAAAATATTACCTAAATATATTCCAGAAAAAGGTTTTGACACAACTATATTTCCTGAGTCTGGCAACCTTCTTTGGACAGATCATGATAGGGAATACTCTAATTTAGATGATTGTGATAACACAAAATTAATATCTTACATTACAGATGAAAGCAATGAGACTTACATAACAACTCATGATGTTATAAATGACTCTGGTAAATTAATTCTGAAGTTTGGAACTGGTCAAAGCAGCGTTGGCGAGGTAACGCCCGGAGCGTTCAACGTAGCGTTTGATCAATCCATAGCAGATATATGGACTTCTCCTACGTTTTCTGACGGTAGATTCCATCCTTCTGGAGCGTTTAATACAGAGGATACGGTATCGTTAAATCAAGTAGACAATATTTATCATGATATAGATTCTATTAGTCTATCTGTTACCGCTAGAAAATCTGCGGGAACCAGAGATTTCTTCTTAGATGCAGTTGGCTACAGTGACGATTGCATTCTCAATGTCACAAGTCCAACCGGCGGGTTCTTACAGCATCCATCCGGCACTGACTTTTTCACGCCACCAACGGCTTCTGGTTTTGCAAGAATAGACGACCTTGGTATAGATGGTGAAGCGATTTCTGACAAGTCGTCGTACTTTGAAAACACTGCAAGTGGAGATCACTATGAATTAACAATGTATCCGCTTGTTGACAGTGAAGAGTTTAGAACTTATGAACTACCATTAAAAATATTCCAAGATGAAGTTGAACTTGGCCTACCAAGAGATTACAATTGGAGTACCTTCTTTGAAAATCTATACTTAGATATTTTCCCACTACCAAGTGGCGCTTCTATATCTGATATTCATCTTATAGTTAGATATAAGCCTCAGAACGCATTTACTCTGGCTACTCAAGGTGGAGACATCGGTCGCGCCAAACCCGGAAGAAGTGAAGGTGCTTTCTTCCCATCGGGAATGGCATCTGGTGATGCTTATCTAAATACTGGTTCTGGATTCCAGCCTATGTCTAGGTTGGAAGGTATCCCCCATCGGTTTACTTCGCCTAATACAATCAAAACAAACTACGCTAGAAGGTGGCGAGGCGTCAAGGGACTTGCATGTGGCCCATTCAATGTAAACGAGTTTGGATTTGGTTTTGAGAATCCACAATTAGATACACCGCTTATTGACTGTCTTATTGACTTTAGTAAAAGAAGTGGAACTACTTTCTATTCTAGAACAAACCCCATATCTAGTGAAGCAAATGCACAATTTACATCGTCGCCTATAGACTTATATCAAAACGTCGGCTCTAGATTGACAAGTGGCACTTTGTTTGCTGACGCTTTGCCGAATTATAGTGGTGAATATAAAACGGCAGACTGGACTTCTTTAAATAGTGGCGTAAATAATTTTAAAAACCACGAATTATACGGTCAAATATTTGATGGCTATGACAACATTCTTAGATTTGGTAAATCAGACCAGCTTAGGTTTAATGATGTAGATGCCTCTAGCGGAATAGTACTTTATTCTAGGTTTATTCCAGACGCAAATGTGGTAGCTTCTGATTTTAACTTTAGCAGAATAATGTCTGTAAACCAAGGGTTAAGTAGCATATCTGTAGATGTTGGATTCTTGGATGGTTATTTGTTTGTTTCTGGTGTAAACGCAGGTGGAGCTAACCGTTTAATATTAGATACGATACCTTACAGCGGCTATCAATATCCACTTTCTGTTGTTGTTACATACAATGAAAAGTATGATCAAAAATTAAGATTGTATACAGATAACGAATTGCATAAAGGTAACTTTACTAATCTTAGGGCTGAAAGCGATGAGATAGAGCTTACCAACTTAATAAAGGGTATTAACTTTGGCGAAATTGGTAATGGTTTAGGGTTGCCAATGTTAATGTCTGAGATTGGCTACACCACTCCATTTACTGGAAGCGGTTCACACATTGTAGAATCTAATCCAAATAGAAACCTTAAAGAAATAACCGCAACTGAATTCTTTGAAAACCAAAGGATGAAGTTTTTTGACCCAGAAGAATCTCATTTAAACGATACATTTAAACTATGGGAATATGTAAACGAAGACAGTTATCACGACTGGACTATTGGCGCGTTTAGAAATCCCCAATTTAGCGTTGCATTTAACGGGTTAACGAAAAGAACTAATAGAGATTTGGTCTCGTTCCGCCTTGAAAACTCTGGCGTTCCTTATATTAATAGAACGGATTTAACATTCCCAGATAATATTGATAGCGGTGTATCTTATCACACTCAAGTAGAAAATGATTTTCTTAGGTTCCATTTAAGCGATTCTTCAGAAAACTTTTATGCAATCTACCCAAGAGTTAGAAAAGATTTACCACAAGGTTATAAGTTTACAGATAAAGCCCTTGTTGTTGATACTATATTAACAAACGATACTAGCGGTAATATTCAATGGGACAGATGTACAAGCGGCCCTAAACTTATTGTTAGTCTTTACACGAAAAACCAAGAGCCATACTGGAGTCCAGAAAATTATGGTCTTATAAATAGAAGTATACATTACATAGAGCATTGCCCTAGCTCAATTATAAAAATAGAAAGTACATTTAATCACGAAGACTTGTGTGATGAATCTGAACAGTGGGCTTTCTTTCCAGATGAACAAAGAGCAAAAGACTTTGGCGAAAGATTGTTCTCTGCTGACATTGACGATATGTTCTTGCAGTATGATATTGTCTATCCATCTTCTGACGGGTACAAATCAAAGCTACAGATACATACTGCGCACGTTAGAGCAGAAAATGCGCTTGTTAAACCAAGTCCTTCAAGTGGTTCTCTTGATTTATTTACAAGTGGCTCTTTTGTAGACAGTGGCAATATTGATTTATACACCTTCGGCGCTTATCAGGCAAATCCACGCGCACGAATGCTATATACAAGTGGTCAGCAGCTAGTACCACAAAATGGTGAGCTAGATCTGTTTGTTTCCGGCTTACTCAGGGCAGAAGAAAGATTAGATCTATTTACTATCAGTTCTGAAAGTGGCATACCTGATCCTAGCGGATTTAATTTATATGCTTCTGGTCAATTAGCGCCAGAGCAAAGTGGTATGTTAGACCTGTTTACACACGGCAAGCAAATAGTCACAAGCGAGCTAACTAGCGGTAATGTCTTTGGTATGCCCCTTTCTGTCATAAACAATCCTGCTAGTGGTGAAAATTTAAATAACTCTCTAACGCTTAATTTATTAAAACCTTTAAGTAGTGGAACAGGATCAGACTATAACAGTTTTTGGGATTTAATTAGAGCAAAACCATTTGAGTTAATGTTATTTAACGATCATCTTGCTGGAAATACTAGCTCGTCACCAAATAACAATTCCCTAAATCTGTTTAGTCTTGGTGAACAAAAGCTAGAAAGTAACTTTAGGGTTGCCCATGCGCCACTGTTCGTTTCGGGAAGTGGAACGTTGATTGCAACTGGCAACATGCCGCTGTACTTGCAGTCTAACATAGTAGAGCCGGGATCAATTTCTGGATCTGTACCATTGGTAATCTACAATGTTCATGGTGGCGTTTCGTCAGTCGGTGGAGGATTTAATTGGGATAGTTATGATTATGGAGTTGGTATTGATGATAGAGATAATATTTATTCTAGACTTAGCTTGGACAATGAAATAAGAGGTGTAAATACCGTGGGATATGGAGCATGTGACAATGAGTGATAGAAAAGCAACTGACGCACCTTTAATAACAGATGATGTTACTTGGAGACCAGAAGTCTGTGTTGACGGTGGTATATTTAGAGCTTTCGCTACATACACTAACCCAAGTGTTCAAAAGGCATTTAATGAACTGCCCGGAAGTTACTCTGGTAATTATTATGAAATAAGAAAATACAATAAGCTTGTGCCAAATGAGTCTTATTTTGTTACAATGGCTATTGAAACAGGCGAGACGCATGGTATTTCTCAACCTAGAGACTGGGAAGAATGGGAGTATGGTATATGTGGACCGGGAACAATTGGAGATCAAAACCAACAAACCCTTAATTATTCTGGAATTAAACTTGTAAGTGATTATGATCCAGATGGTGTTCTTGACGCAACTTGCAGAAATTCAGACGCACACTACGGAAAATCTGTGTCTGTTTCTGAGAACTTAATGGCGGTAGGCGCTCCGGGTCTTACTATATACGATGAGTATGGTAGTAGTATGCCAAGTGGCGGTGCTGTATTTTTGTACAGAAGAAATGCAGATGTTGCTGGTAGAAAAGCAGATTGGGATTTAGAGCAAAAGCTTGTTCTGCCAAGCGGATTTATTAGAGATTATGTTGCTTCTACACCCGGAATAGCAATCAAGTATCCACAAAACAGTGCCAATACTGAATTTTCTATACCTTTCCAGCAATGGGATATTGGTCAAGAGGGTCGCGAGTTTGGACACAGCGTTGCGTTAAGTTCTAGCGGTAACAAAGAAACCGTTGTTGTTGGCGCTCCACATGCAGCTTGGACTAGACAGTTTGCTGATTTGAACATTTCTGGTATTCCAATTTGCATGGCTGTTTTTACAGACCAGTTTAAAAATCTTGAACAGAATATAAATAGAGTTGCTAATGAAGCTAAAGTGTTTGACGTTCTATATACTTATTTCGCAGAGCGATGGGATCTACCTGAGTTTAATTTCAATCCAAAGCTAGATATAAAAATATTACTTTATCATTTGACTACAGATACTACTCCAAGACCACCCAAGTTTATTAAACATGACTTTTTAAAGTTTGCCTACATAGACAAACCTAAGAACACTAATGCCACCGTACAATCTGTTACGGATGAAATAAAGAGTCTTTTCTTAGATACATTTAAGTTATCTGACTCACCCCACAGTGGAATACCACCTATCTTGGGTATATTTGCTGACAACAGTCCGTCAGCGGGATATGGTCTAGACATGAAGGAGCCTATTGAAAACTTTGTTAGTTTTTATAAAGAATTTGCTTATCAAAGTGGCGTTATTGATCCAGAAACCTCATATCCAAATAGCGGCTATGTAAATAGCATAAAAGGTAGATCTCAAGAATGGTTTAACGATAGTGTAAACTTGCTAAACTCCACACTTGACAGTGGAAATTTAATAGATAATGATGCGCTTAGATATATAGCTAGCGGGTTTAGTAATGATGCCAACCCTACGCTTGGAACATTTCAGATACCGCCTTTCTCTGGCGGTAAAGTTTACATTTTCGACAAAGAGGGCGACGATATAAACTTAATTCAAGAGATTAAAACTTTTAATAGAAGAGCTTCTACAATAGCTCTTGATGACGATGAAAACAATGATGATTTTTTGAACTTTGAAATGGGAAAAGATTATCACGATAGGTTCGGCCATGCTGTTGACATAAGCAAAGATGGTAAAGTTATTGCTGTTGGATCTCCCTTCACTCCAAGACCTTGCGAAGTTTTTGAAAGAGTTGAAACTGAAAACGACAGAATGTATTCTAAAATTAGGGACTGGTTTGTTCATGCTAGCGGTCGCCATGACTACAACGGACTAGACAATACTAGATTAGATTTTTCTGCAAATATAGATAGGTATGATCAATTACTTGCTGACTCCGGGGAAAGTATTGCCCAGTCACAATCTTACTTAGAATTAAATGCATCTGATAAGTTCTTCTATAGAACAGACGTTAGTTTCTGGGGCGCTACCAATACTATTGAGCTTTACAAGAAAATATATGACTATAAGTATACAGACATTCCTTACACTGGCACATGGGGCTTTTTAGCTAATGAATTTGCTCCAACCCCAAGGCTTGGGTATAGCTGTGCAGTTAGCGATACTGGCAATATAGTTGCATTTGGTGCGCCAACAGATTCATTCAATGAGTTTGATGATCTTAATGTTTGGTATGGCGGAACAACAGATCTTGGTTCTGGAAACAATCGCTGGCCCTCCATGACTAACGCTGGTGCAGTTAGGCTTTTTGAATCAAGGAAATACCATCCTCATAGCGGCGTTGTTGAGTTTACTAGATTTGGAAATCTTGATAGATCTCTTAACGAAAATGATACATCTATTTCTTATGAAAGAATGGGTATTTACTTTGGTCAGAATGTAGTTGAAGAGGGAACTAAGCCCAGATCATTTAGAAAAATGGAGTTTTCTGAAAAGAAGATACCTGAAGATGCTGGCGTTGCTTTTATTATCACTCCAGAAAGAGATGTTATTTCTCAAGAAGGTGGAGAAGAAATACTTACTAACATCAAGGAGTGGCTGGCTCTTGGTGATAGAACCCTAGTGCTTGTTGCTAACGACCCTAAGTTTGAGGACGGTGGCGCATACGCAAAGTCCACAGATATTGTTAATACAATACTTGAAAAGCTTGGCTCTAGAATGGTCGTTGTGGGAGCAAGAAATGAAGAAGATGCGCTTTTGGAATGCGCTGAATCTGGGTCTTTCAATGTTGTGCAAGCATTTCAACCTGAATACAATCATACAACCTTTGCAGATTACGAATCTAAAATTAGTATGGATAATATTTATGCCAGAGGTGTTGGTGACATTAAAATTAGACTCAGAGATAGCGAGGTCTCTGTATTTAAAAGTAGTGGCGTACAAATGCCATGTAATGACCCGATAAGACCATTGAACCCAGAGCCAGAACTTCTCCTTAAACAACTTGGAGACTTGAGAGCGCAGTGGAATTCTATCTGCTCTATTTGCGGTCCTTTTGGTTGTGCAGAAATAGAGTATAAAACCAACTGGCCTATGTATTTTGATAATCCAAATCCAAGCAGGGCTTGTGATCAATATCCACTTCCCGGAAATCTAGATTCTCCATATCAAGATCCTAGACCTATTTTAACTGCTGCTAGAAAAACTCCAGATAGAATTAAAATTATTCCAGAAATTATAATTCCAGAAGTATGCACATCTTCAGAGTTATTTAGAAAAGAGTGTTTTGAGGTTGATTCGTCATTTCAAAGATTGGCAACAGACCACTTAGATCAAATAGCATTTAACATTTATGAACCACTTGTGCCAACAAATGGGCCAAGCGGTACATTCAATGCATTTAACTTAAATACATTTACAAACCCAGCGGCATTAAATCTTAGAAATCCAATTTTGCAGGCTAAAGGTAAAATTGCCAGCCAGATAATGGACGATGGATTTGAGACAGAAGTAGTGTCGCCCGACAGTCCGTTGGTTTGTCAAGAAGCTCCTAGTTATGCTGGCAAGGACTCTAAGGTTATAATGATAGCTTCTACTAGACCAGAGACTCGTTTAAATCTTGGGAATGATGGTCAGAAAAGTAACGGAGGAAAAGATCACAACTTATTATTTTACACAAGTATAGCCAAAAGAGATTGCAATAATCCGGGAAGAGTTCTTCAAATTGGCGGATGGACTGGCAGAGAATCTTTTGCAGATGTAATGTCTGATTTTGATATGTTCGACAGAGATGAAGAAAGTCGATCTGACATTATGCAATTACTTTCGGTGCAACACAATCATGAAGTTCAAGAAAATGTTACAACGCATGAAAGTTACGCTCTTGCCGACGTACTTTGGATTGCAGACCCAACCGGCTACGATGATGCTGACGTTCAAAGAATAAAAGAGTACTTAGTAAATGACAACAAGACTGTTGTTATAACATATAATATTCAACCAGAAATTTACGAAGAAGACAATTTTGGAAATATTAGTAATGTAATTTCTCAACCTTTTGACACAATCAAAAATGTAACAAAGATTTGTAGTAAGCTCGATTTAAATATGAAACCAGCTTTTTCTGAGTTAGTTAGTAGCCATATGATTACTCATACTCAAGACGAAGCAAGGCAAATCATTAATTATGACTATGAAATAGTTAGTGGATGTCCTAACGGGTTTGGGTGGCTTGGTTTTCCGTCAGAGAAAATAGATTATTTAACAACCTACAGGGATGGCGCAGACGAACAGGCCAGAAGAACAGAATTGAATATTGTGCCAATTATTGATGCGGAACCAAGCGGTCGAATAATTAAATACGAAGACTCAATAACCGCCAGCAAGAAAAAGTTTATTGATCAAGCTTTTTTCACAATGCAAGCTAGCGCTTCTGTTGCATTCCCGGTTGTAGACACTTCTGGATATCAAGTCTTTGTTAACTACGTTTCTGAAACTAATGACGATAAGATAGATACTGGTATTGTTATCTCTGACAATAGCATTGAGGATGGCAGCTTTGCCCATGACTCTTTAGCAAAAACAGAGATTGGCAATGTTAAGCAAAAGTCTTATAGGATTCAAGTTGGCACATCTGGAACTGAATTGACGGTAGCTTTTGACGCTAGTAAACACGAAAAAATAGACGCAGACAGCGTGTTTGTCGAACCTAGATCTGTTAGAATTGTTTCTATATCTGGATGTCCAATACCTTATGAAACTGTACATGTAACAACAAAAACATGTATAGATGTTCATGACGGATGGGAAGTGACTTGCACTCCTTCTAGTGTTATTCCTGAGCAGCGAATAGTTATATCAGGAGTTCTTCAGCCAATATCTAGAAGTCGTGAAAATTATGTAGAACCGGGATTGGTAGATTGCGAAACAATTACTACGGAAAAGTTAATTGAAGATGGGCCAGTTGTTGCCGCCGAAGAATTAGAAAACTTTTCGTCATTTAGTGCTGGCAAAAGAAGATCTAGAATTGTTGTTGTTTCTGACCCAACTATTATTCAGGGTAAGTGTACTCACTATAGAGACAATGCAGTTGGTGAAAATCAAAAGTTTATAAGATCTCTTTATTTGCCAAGCCCACAAGAAAATAAACAAGAGCAAAAGTTTGAAAAAAATGAAGAGTATTTTGAAACTGGAACAAAGTTTGAATATGTGCAAAAAATTAGAAGTCCAGAAGCGGGTAGTCCAGCTAAATACTATTCGTTAGTAGGTGAGGATGGTTTGACAAGGCGATTTGGAGAACCTACGCACTCAGCCACCGCTGGCAACCAAGCTTTATTCAGGAGTGATGAAGACGATTTTGCCCCAGTAGATGTTAAAAGGTTAAAAAATCCTCCTTTCGATCAGGTTGAAGCTGAAACAAATACTTTTGTTAATCATATACGAAGCACATACGGTATCACACCAAGACTTAGTGGTATATTTCAAGGTCTTGGCCCACTAACTAATGCTCAAAAAGACGAGGCTGGCGTTCAAAGGTTTGTTACTATAGACGGTAAGCAGGTAGAAATAAATGTAATTTATTACCCGCAAGACCAAGGTATTCAAGGTGGAATCAGCGTATTACAGAAGCTAAAAGGTAGAGATTACTTAGACTATATTGATACATTCTCTGGATATCCGGGTGACTTGTTTGGTTATTCTATTGATCTTAGTAACGACAAGTTAATTGTTGGTTGCCCATTTAATGGGTTTGACCCAACTAAGGTTTGGGACTGGACAGAAGTTTCTGGCGCACCGTATTTATCTGGCTACAAAATTAGCGAATACGGCGGTGCTGGTGGAGCGTTTTTCTTTGAAAGAACCGGCAAGGGTGAGAATGCTACATCTCAATTCCTTCCGTTTGAATATAAAGATAAGATAAAACCAGAAAGTGCAAATGTTGGTGTTAGTGGTGGATTAAGTGCTGCTAATATAAAAAGTCAAAAAAATATTGGAACAGAAAGGAGTCAGGATCATGACGACGAAGACTTTAGACAAACAGACCAATTTGGACGCTCTGTTGCTGTTGCTTCTGACATGTTTGCCATTGGTGCGCCAAACCACGACTGGATAACTGAACACAACCATGTCTACGACGGCACTTCAGCTTTTCTTAGAAAAGAATTCACACTAGAGTTTGACATTCCAGCCCACCTTCACCCAGAATCAAGTGGCGACCCCATTTTGAATGACGGGGCCGTTTATACTTACAGGGACGACTTGACAAACTTTGGCGATAGATCTAAAAGCGTTGTTTTTGCTGAGAAGTTAAATAAACAGCAACATAGAGGTAGATTTGTTTCTACTGCATCTGAGCCATCTGGGACTGAGAATGACAAGTTTGGAGCGTCTGTTGCTATGCACAGGTCATTCCGTGGAGATAGTGACTACACGCTAGTGGGTGGAGCTATAAATCACGATTATCCTACTAGCGGCAATCATACGACAGGATTTTTGAAAAACGCTGGAGCGGCATTTACTTACGACGCAATGTTGAGGGAGCAACCAAAAGTCATACCAACTGAAGGTGGCTACATATATGCCAGAACATTTGGTCCAGAAAACTCAGAAAATGTATCTTTGATTGTTGAACAACCTACATCTGGAGATCCTATTACATATAAAGCCTCTGGTGTGGTTTTTGCTAATCGCTTTGGAGAGATATACTTAGAAGGCTCTGGTTTTGATCCGGCCACAAAGGGTTTCACCATTCATAGACCTTTTGTAAAATATATTATTGGAACACCTATAAACGGAACGGTTATTGCAGACAGGCTAAATATAGTCATTAAGGGCGCTCCGGGGACGGGTCAGCAAGATATGCCGCTGTTTATAAAAGATACGGACGGCGGATACGTGTATAATAATATGAATTTATATACTTCTGGAAATAGAGATTACGCCAGTGGAGATATTGATTTTTACGTTTCTGGAAACAGACTCTTTAATTCTGGCGAGATGGACTTGTTTGTGTCTGGAGTGTCAGGAGTAAATAGCGCTTCGTTAGATTTACGAATTAGGGGTAAATAATGCCGATTAGAATAAGATATAAAAACGACCCAGCGCAAGAGTGTACAATTAGACCAACTCCTTTTGTGTCTATTGGCACCAACGTGTTGAAAAATGCGGCTGGAGATCCGTTTGGTGTTAATTACTCTATAAATCTAACCGGAACCATATTGGCGGATGAAGGGTCTCCATACACCGTTGACAACGTTGCCTCACTTGGCAACGCCTTTGGAGATAGAATAACTTTTGGTAGCGGAGTGACTGGACCAAACAAAAAGGGGCCATACGGTCAGTTTGATACGGATGTTAGTCACCGCTCTACAAACCTTCCAAACGACGGAATGGTTGACAGCAGACCGCCAGAGCAGCACGTCCACCTTAGAGATAGAGCTACCGCTATACTATCAAAACAAAGAGTTCTCAGGGGCTTGTTTGCCCAAGACGGACAAAGGTTAGAAATATCTGACATTGATGGCGATAGGGCTGTTATAGTTTGTTATCCTAGAGTTCTTGATATAAATTTTGAAGAAGGTCTTTACATAAATACTTGTGGTTACACTATTGCACTTGAAGCAGATATGCTTCTTTACCCAAAGGGCGATAATGATGCAAATCTAACACCAGACGTTGAAGGTTTATATGTAGTTGGTGCTAGTGGAGAGCTTGCAGTTGGCGAGACGAGAGACGGCTTGACTGGCCCACCTTCCGATAAAGATATACTTACTGTATACGATAATAATCAAGGTATTACAGAAAAACAGTTAATAGAACAATTTAACGCTAGATTTATTCAAGACTATAATGAAAGTTGGTCTTTAGAGGTTGATGAAGGTCAAAGCGAGAGGTATGACAAGCAGGTAAATCCTAACGAAGATATTTTCTTACCTAGAACTTACCGTATTAGCCACACAGTTAGTGCTGTGGGTAAAAAGCACTACTTCGATCCAAATGTTGGAATTGATTTAAGTTCAGACCAGTATAAAGATTCTAATGACAACTTGATACCCGGAGTAGAAAATGGAACTATGCCCGCTTGGGTTCAAGCCAAAAAATTCGTTCAAGAAAGACTGAATTACGGAAATGCAAGTGGAGCATACCCAAATGTATTTGGTCAAATTGGAAAAGGTACAGTATCGCTTGTAGACGCATACAGAGGATTCAACCATGTTATAACAGAAAATGTTGACATGGCAGCAGGAACTTACACCGCGACCGAAACTTGGATTATGGCTAGCGGCAATGCGCTTGAAAACTGGTCTGCGTCTATCAACTCAAGTTTAAGCACTCCATTTGTTAGCGTTTCTGTTGACGGCTCTGTGAGGGGTCTTAGTGAGTACACTCCTAGCGGATATCACGTACAAGAAAGAAACGACTCTAATTCTAATAACTACGGAGTTAGAACTGGCTTTGAAAATGCACAGCTAAAATATAATGAAATATCTAACTCTGGCAAGTATGGATTTATATCGGATATTTATAAAAGAGCAAATAATTTAGTTTCTGTTGAGTTAAATTCTTCTCCCAACTCTATAACTTTAGGGACTAATGAATTTACTGGCGAGATAACTTACAGTCTAGCTTTTGACAATAGACCTACAAATATTATATCTGGAGTTTTGTCTGAACAAATAAATGTAAATGACACATACCCCGGAGACGTATTTGCTGTGATTCCCGTTATAGGTCGTCCAACTGGACCTATTTTGCAATATATTGGCGGTAGAACAGAATATAAAAGAGATGTTAGCATTAGTTTGGTTGTGGATTACACAAAGTTGCCATACGGAAAAACTAGAAACCCACTTTTACTTAAAAAACCTAGCATTGTGGAGCCAACAGCAACACAGATAGCCGACTTGTTGGCAGAATTAAGTCCAGCAAAAGAGCCGGGAATTAGAAAATATTTTATAAATGCGCCTACAGAAAGTTGGAATCCAAAAGACGGAAGTTATACTTTTAATATTTCTTGGACATACGAGTTGGATAAATGACGACGCCTAGCAATAGTACTTTTTATCAGTGGGGATACCACGATCCCGGCAAAGATCCGATTCTACCTTTATCGGATGACCAAAAAAAGATTCTTGAAAGAGTCATTACCGTAGACGGCGGGACTGTAAGAGTTGGGTCTGAATTGCTTCCTTCTGGAGAGGGATTTGATGACCCATCTAGATTTTACAATATTGCTTTAGATCAAGATGTAGTGGATGAAAAAAAGTCAACATTAGACGGAATTATTTCCGCTCCAGCTTTGTACCCGCACGACCCAAAAGAAACTGGACTTAGAATAGATAGAGGTAATTATTATTTTTCTAGTGGCAACTACACGGTTTGGCCTAGCCCTGATGGGCCAGATCGCTATAGCGCTCATTGGTGGGATGCTAGTGGCATTTACTTCTCACCAGATATTCATGGTGAATTATACTACGCATGTCCCCTTTATAATGATGAAAACGCTGCCTCCATAGTTCTTTTCGATGACCTAGATCACGAAGCTTATTTTAACACTGGGCAGGTTAAGGTAAATGAAAGCAGAAAATATTTACTGTGGCTAGAAGGTAAAAACATTGACCAAATGGGGATTTTTAATTTTGGCAGAAACTTAAATAAAATCGTTAAAATACCACTTGGATACGATAAAAGAAACAGAAAACTTAAATACGAGAACGAGTCAAGAAAATATTATTATAGTCATTTTTCAAATGCAGATCACGACAAGGTTGATAAAGGCTTTGAAGACTTTCAAATATTCTACACGTATATTCACTACATACCCAGACTAAAAGGCTTCAAAGAGGGAACGCATGAAAAGGTTGTTGAAGATCTATCTAACCTGAATGAAATACCTTTTCTTTCTAATGCTAGATCCGTGTATTTATATAGTACATATGGCGCTGGAAAGTTTAGAAATTTAACGTCACAAAATTGGACGGGCGTAAATATTTTTGACAATGTATATTCTCCAGAAAGATCTTCTAGTAATTTTCATAACGTATTATCTTCTCCAGTTCCTCCATTTCCGCAAGTTGACAGGGACGACACAGAATCTGAGGAGGAAGAATATAATTCAAAAGAAGAATTACAAGAAAAATTTAACGCAGTTAGTGGACTATTAGGACTATAAGATGGCAAATGAATACAATCACAGTATAATTCCAAATACTGGCATAACTAAAGAAGATTTAGGAAACCAGAATTATTTAGACGGTCCTGTCTTGCCTCAAGGTAAAGACGGCTCATTGTCTGTTGCTGGCTGGACAGATCAAAATCGAGGGTTTTGGCAACAGACATTTCTTGGCGCTTCTATAAGAAATTTTAATCTTAACGCTGGCTTTGGTGACAGTAGTTCTTCTTTGTCTGTAGACCTTGTTGCTGATGAGTACAACCATTCCGATGGCACTCTTTTAGGCTCTGGAGACGATGTTTACCACAACGGATCTAAAGATGTATTTCAACCACCCGTTGTTGGTTCGCCAGTTTTCTTTAAGTTTGGTCAAAACCCAGCAACTGTAGAGCAGGCTTTTAGAAAGACACTTGATGACACTTACGGTTTTTATACATTTGAAGATTTTGACCTACCAAGAATTAGCGGAGTTGGAATACAAGATCCAAACTATCCAGTTGGCTCTAGAACCAAATTAAACATACCCGACAAAGAATATGTTTTTTATTCTGGTGCGCTTCCGGGTTCGGGTTATCACGCAGATATGTTTGTAGATAGAACAAAATACTATGCAATGGATGATGATTCTTATGGCTTTAAAAATCGCGGTGAAAACCATTTCGCGTTCGGTGGTATTTTACAAACCTATACAGAAAACAGAGGAACCGGCGGCTCACCTCTTTACAATGCTAAATTATCAGACCCTAGAGAAATACTATCTAATGCTATAGTTCTTTTAAATAATTATCAAGGTACTGTATACAACTACAAAAATCTTATCAATGTATATGGATTTTTAGAGTATGACCCTAGCGATGAGCTTAAAGGGTTTTTAGATAGTAGCTTTCAAAGAAAGCGAATACTTGAAAAAAAGGTTGGCTCTAAAGGGGAAGTAGTTTATCAAAATGACGACACTTATTATGCACCATCTTTGATATACCCAGAAGTATTTTTACCAAAAGACAAAGACGGAAAAATAGTTGGTCCAACAACTAGATATACTGGCGCTTTTGCTCCAACCCTTAGCAGTGCTATATTTTTGCCTGATGATGTAAACTTTACATTGTCTGACTACGCTGGACAAATAGCAGATCTAGGCTGGCTAGGCAGCGACTTCCCGATTACGGGTCAAGGATTTTCTCGCAGGTCTGAAAAGGGTATGCCTTGGTACAGAATATCGCAAGGTCTTGCTTCTCTTTTTAATGTCTACGGATATTTACCAAGAGAATACAGAGGGGCTGGATTTGGCGGTGTAATAAATTTCAGGGGTTATAATTACGTTGTAGACTTTACAGGGTTGCCATTACACTTAATTCCTAAAATGTACTTTATGGACTTTGATCAGCTTGACCTATTGTCTCTAGCTCAAGAGATCTGCGACATAACAAGTCATGATTTGTTTGTATCGCTTCTTCCTGCTATAAACCACCCAGCATGTAGTACACGTTACTGGAGGAATCGCTGGGAGGTTGAAGTTAACAACAAGCCTGAAAATCAAATTGCAGGCATTATTAGACTTGATGGAATCGACAAGACTAGACAGCCAAGATACGGCGCTGTTAAAGATTACATTTATGGATTAGAACAAAGAAAAGTTCACGTTGAAAATCAAGATCTTGGATTTGAAGTATCAAATGTAACGACTGATAAATTTGTTGTTGGCGCACAAGAAGTTGAAATGTATTACTTTCACAACAACAAGGACAGAGATGAACTGCAACTTAGAAGGCTCAAGGATGGTCTCAACAATCATTTCGATGATTTACAACAAAGCCAGTGGGAGCTTCAGACATCTCTTAGTCAACAAATTCTACCTTTTTATGGATTTCTTGGGACAGAAAAAGCTGTTAGCATACCAAAAGGCTTTGGTCCATACAAGCAAATTCTTATCGACACGCAGAGTTTAAACGCTCATGGAGTTGGTAATTATTATGTAGCTACAGAGTTAGAATTAAGACATGCGGCGGTTTCTTACGCTCAGTGGCGAGACTTTATTTTGCAGTACGACGAAGTTTACGTACAGGAAATGTCAGAAAATCAAACTATGTGGAGAAGCTTGAAAAATGACACACTTATAAACAAAGTTACAGAAATAAAAGACGCTGCAACAAATATAGAAATAGCTCGTCAGTTTGATGAAATAGCAGCTAAAGAGTATGCAGTTTCTGCACCAAGGTGTTTATGGGATTCTGAAAAAAGTTGGATGGGTGATGACGGTCTACCAGCAAGCCCGTGTAATCCTCCGTATGGATATCCTTTATATTATAAGAGAGCGGAAAAGCTTGGCATACCTGAAGCTGGACTTGTTTCTATTCAAGGCGCTATAATTCAAGTTATGTCGAACTACCAAAAGGCTTCTGAACTTGCTGATGACAGGGCGAAATACTTCTTTGACAACAAAGACGAAGCTTACTCAAGGATGTATAAAACTTTAAACGCATTAGAATCTAATGATAGCTTTAGAAATACAGATTCTGCTGGAGCATACGAAGATTATAAAAACCAAGTCAGAGAAGAGTTTACTAAATTACAAACAATTTACGAGCAAGAAGCTGCTGGATTTCGATCTTACCAAAATGATATTCTTACAACAATTAAAAGCACAAAAGATGGAGTGCCATTAACAAAGACAATTTCTCAGATAGCAAAAAAGCAAAAGAAGAACGCAGAAAAAGTTCATGCATTCTTGAAAAATATAGCAGATGAGTGTCTAGGTAAGAAATTCTTAGTAAAAATACCAAAGGCTTGTAATGTTAATTACAATGAACAAATAAGCTATTATCCAGATTTTACACAAAACTTTGCGACTGGACCTTTTGGGTTTAGGCCGCTACCAATAAATTCTGATGCTTCTTATGTTAACTCTGCCTTTTTTGACTTGGAAATATCCTATCTAAGAACAGCACTTAATCTTAATCCATTTCAAGAAAAACATAATCATTACATTGATTACGCTAGGCTTAAACAAGAGTACGTTGCTATAAATCCTAAAACATTGAAGCCATACACTGCTAAAAAAGCATACACTTATGGTGCTTTAAAATGCAACTGGAATCCTGTTGCAGAAAAATGGGACTTTAATTACAAGCCAGAACCTCAAGGTGGATTTTTTAATTATGCGCTGTACGATCAAAATATGTCACTTTCTGAGAGTCGTCACATTGAAGACAACCCATCTGAACTTCCTAGAGCGGTTGAGCAAGGCTTGGTTCCTGTAGATCTAAACAATCTATTGGTAGGAAGCAGTAGAGTGAGCGCTTATGTAAGATTTGATAATAGTCAATATTATGATTTTACGCAAGTTTCTTCAGATAGTTATGTTCAGCAGTACAGAGATAAAAATAAGTCTAGAATGTTCGTTGCTGATGTTTCAGAAAGTTTAGATAACGTTGAAGTAGACCCAAGAGATTTTCTTAATGAGTCGTTTAACGATTTGACTTCATTAGACTCTATGGATGACAGACTTAAAAGAAAAGCTGACACTAAAAAGTATGAATCTGTTGCTTATGTTAAATGCAATATAGATGAAGAATTTTACATGACACCCAAAGTTGTAAAAGCCCCAACGCACATATGGGCATCAGACTATACTGTTTCTGTCGCTATGGAACCGCCCAGCATAGTACAAGTTACAGATGGGTCTGGCTGTTTAACTGCAAGTGGAATACCACCTAAAATATCTCCTGTATTCGGGATTAACAGATCTGGTGCAAACGGAAGAAATGTTGTGTGGAACTACCCAACGCAACCTTTATATGAAGAGTTTGAAGCAACTTTAGAGTTTCCAGCAGCAGCCACCGTGTTAACAAAGTATGGACTAAACTGGAAACTAAAAGAAATTCTTAGAAGTCCATCCCAAAGGCTTGGTCAAGGGTACGAAGATGTTATCTTACTAAGAGAAACTGGTGTAGACTATTTAAGTGGCATACCAATAGTTGCTCCAACCAATGTAGCTGGATCTCCCGGCGCAGTTAAACTTGCACAAAACCCTCTTAATGATGATGACGGTTTAATTACATTTGCAAGAAGGTACGATAAATCTACAGATTCGTGGTTGGTTATAACAGAAAAGCAGCTTTTAGATCCTGAAAATGTTTATGCTCTTGTAACACTTCCCGGTAAAGTATTACCCGTTGCAGAAAAAAGATTTTGCGAAAGTGTAGCTCAATCATATGAGCCTGTAAAGTTAAAAAATATTATGACACAAGATGTTGTTCGACATCCTGATTTTATTCTACCTCCACCAAAAGTTAATAAACCAGAAGACATAGACTGTGACTCACTTTCTCTTCAAGATATAACATACGAAACTGTAACAAGAGCGCAAAAGGAACAGCAAAAAATATTGCGCGGCTTGTCGTTAGCTCAAAATAAAATTAACTATACCTCACCTTCACCTGTGTACCCAGATATTGTTGCTTTACCACTTATGTCTTGGGAAAGGTGCTATGGCCCTTGGGAATCTACAAACGTTTTAAACGTTGATGCAGACCCTAGAATTAGATATGCTGACATTGGAGGTAAGGTTGAGTTTGTAAAAGATGAAAATCTTGCACCTTGGAATTTTGCTGGATATCAACTTCTAAATGAAGCTGGAGCATTAAAGGCGCAGCTTTCAAATAGCTTGTTATTGTTTAGCGAGCGAGGTGGATTTGTTTATGCAGACTATCCAAGTGGAATTGGTCTAGCCAAACACTTGCAAAATGAAGGACCGCTTGTTACCTCTATTGGCGTTAACGTTGGCACTAACGGTCTCAAGACGACTGTAAAAATGGAATTGTATACTTCAAGATTTGGTAAATTAGAGAAACAAAAAGAAATGGCTATCTCGCAGGTTGCTAGAGAGCGTCAAAAAATTATAGATCAAAACAATGCGGCTATAAGAAGAGGTCTTGGTAAAGGTCAAGCCAACATGGATCTTTATGGAAATGTTCTAAAGAATGGCGGTAGAGCTTTAATAAATGCAGCAAAAGTAGACCCAGAAGAATATAGCTCGTTGCAAAAAGGTAGATTTAGGAATAATGTGAAAATTGTTACAAATAATGTTGACAGTAAAACGGGTGAGTTTCTAACAAATTCAAAGACTGTTGATGAAGATACATTTGAAGAATTTAATTCAATTTTCCCAAACAATAATGACATACGAAGAGTGGAGCAGCAAAATTACATAGAGAAAAATCTGGGAGAAGTTACATCTTACATGATTAATGGACCCGGACCAAAGACGGATTCAAGAGTTCATGAACTATACAGTGGGATTAGGAATGAAGTTCAGCAGACATATGCGCAAGTAGAAAGCTTTTTTCCATTTTTAGGAGATTATTAGGATGCCAACGTTTAACAGGGACACAAGAACAGAATATCATCTAATTACGTGTGACCATCCATTAATGATGGACATGGGTATGGGTTCTTTTACACTACCCGAATTTGTTCAGTGGTGGAATTTTAGGGACGGTAGTGGTAAATATGTAAACAGAATACAATTTACTGATGAGAAGATTTATGGGCTGTCAACAATAATAGGTTTTAGCAGAGACTATGGAGATAATTTTATTATTAAGCCTTGGAGGTTTGAAGATTATAACATAGGTATATATCAACGCTATACAATAAATCCAGAATTAGAATCGTTTGATACACCAGTTTGGAATTATTACAATAATAATCCAGACTGCCCGCCTGAAGATCTAGATAATTTTGATTTTAGCGCATTGCAAATGAGTGACGTGAAAGCTAAAACGTTTAACAGAATAACCAGACTGTTTGATGATTATATTACAGAAGATATTTACGCCGCTGATTTAATAGCCCTTAATGATTATTACAATATTGTTGGTTATGATTTAGAAAAAGATATTGACAGAGCAACTAGACAATTTTTCAGAGATATCAAAAGATCTAAAAATTCTGGATGTGTAACGTGGAGAAATAAAGTTTCTCTTAATTTAAGATTAACTCAAGACTCTGAGCCATGCGTTCGTGTTGAAGAATTTAATTTTAAGTTATTTTTATATGACAAAAAAAGACCAGTAAATAGAACTAAGTCTACAGCCGTTGAATCAGTTAAAATTGCCGCTCCAGCTATTGGTCCTGACGGCATAAACTCCAAAGGTAAAGAAGACGGCGAGTCAACTGCCGTTGTTGATGATTCGCCTAACAATAAGGTTGGCGGAACTTTAAAAACAAGTTACAGAAGCTATGATGGCAAGTTTTCTGCTGGTTCCGAAGAGATATTTGGAATCGTTTCCTCTGAGACTATTCCTGCCGCTAAGTGGATGGCCAACCCAGAAGACTGGGCTAAAAACCTAGACATTGAGGAAAATTTTAGAAACGTAGACGGTGAGTATCTCATACCGGGAACAGGAGAAATATTTCCTTTAGATTTACAAAATGGAAACCCATTTCAATGGGCGCCAAATTATGCAAATCCATCTGGATGTAGAGGTGAGAACAAGGATAAAGTTAAACTAAAAGTCTTTAACATGAGTCCAAGATCTTACAATAAGTCTGATGCCGTCACTGCTACAGATAGATATAGTCTTTGGTTTATTGATCCGGTGGCAAGCTCAGATATAACTTTTAATTTTAAACCAAAGGGAGTTCGTAATTGGCAATTTTCCTACTTTTTGACCAACGAACCTCACTACTTGAGATTTGCTGATGGTTTTCAAGAAAGCAATGGCGGCGGTAGAACTGATAGATTTACCCACGAAAATACCAACGTTAGACACAGAGATGCCGAAAATTCGTTATCCAGAAAGCATTTTAAGACAGCCCTTGGTCAAGCAGGATATGCCGCTTACTTTAACTCTTTAAGCTTTGAAGAAAAAGACGCTGGAACCTCTTGGGAGGGTTATGCCCAACTAACTAGCTGGGATTTTATGGCTCCACCATTTGGTGGACTTAGAGAGAAGAAAGGTAATATTCCTCTTGGAAATGCTTTGGTGTTGACAGCTAGTCGCGTGGGTCATGACGGAAACGTTTCTGATTTTAATGAAATATATAATAGCTATGGAACACCGGGAAGAGGTAGGATTACTGCGCCGTTTTTTGGTTGTGCTTTTCCTGACGGTTATTTAGCTGAAGAAAAATACAGCCTTTACAATGGCGTTCCAAAACACCCAGACGAGACTCTTAGTGGTAGTGGCTGGAGACCTGCAAGTTATAACAAAGGATTGGGCTACACAGATCTGACTCAAAATGAGTCATTTTTTAATCAATCTTACATGTCTTACATCAGCGAAAATCCAATGAGCGGCATTTTTGATCCCCATTCGCGCCACAATAATGTAAGCTCAAACATTTCTCCATTCTACTTTCTTACTAAAGATCAAAAAGATCCAGACGACGATAACTATGTAGAACATGTTAACTTGTTCAGCACTGGCCCTGCCATGAATCATTTACCAGCAGACATTGCTCTAAATGCCTCTTGGAAAGGAGAGTATGGTGGTCCTATTCCAAACTTGAATAATATTCAAAAATATATTACTAATCCTGCTTCCCCCGATGCCTCAGATGGGACGGATGGAATTCAGTGGAACAATGCGGCTGATGTTCAAGCTAATTTTCATGATTTCTTTTTAGATAGTGGCTCTTTCCAATGGTTATACAACACAATTGATTTTAACAAAAAAGAATTCGTTGACGATCCTGACAACTCTTTGTTAGACCTTCGTCCTCAAGATCCTACAAAAGTCGATTTTAGACCAGCTAGAGATGGTTTATTTGCACAGTTCGATCCACCCCAACCGTTTATTAATCCTAGTATTTATGTGGTCGGTGATCGTTGCATGTCATACCCCAACGCATTTTTAATTGAGCAAGGATTTACTAACTTTCCTGATTTTGGTGGTAGTATAACTTCAGAAGGTGGAGGTAATAGCAGGTATGGCCTTTCTCAATGGGGTGGAAATGAACCTTTGTGGGGTTATAAAACTAAGAATAGGCTTATATTTAATGACGCTGGAGGCTTTACCGCCGAAAACAACCAAAAAGGATTGTTTATTTACAGGGATTCTCCCGATGGATATCCAGACCCAGAATTAGATGGTAAGATTATGCCATTTAATTATAGTGCCTATCGAAACAATAATGCACCAGAGTGGGTAAAAGGACTTAAAACCAACTATCAATGTCCCCTAGATCAATATTGCAATAATCCCACTGTTGGTCACACTCTACTTGCAAGCTCTCCCGGTGGTCAGTCTAGAGGTATGTTTGGCGTTATTGGTGCAATTATGACTACATCTGCACCCGACGAAGGTATTGAATTTGTAACAGAGTCATACATTGGACAACCTATGTATGGAACTGTTCCGTTTTTTGCTTCTGCGGGAGGTAGATCCACGAACTATTACGACGCAAATAGCACAGCCCTGTATGTAAAAGTTTACGAAAGCTGGCCTAGAGAACAGCTAATTTACGATCCAAGATTTTATGCCGTCCACCATTTTAATGCTGGTAACAAGTTGCAAGTGAGTAATAATTTAAGACCTTGGGAAGATGGGTACACCTTTGGCGAAAATATTACTTATGATGTTGAAAACCAGCCAAATAGAGTTTTTAGTTCTGGTACGCAAGAGATAAGTACATTGAACTTTATATTTGATGTAGATAATGAGTTAGTCACTAGTGGTGTTCCAATTGTAATAGATAAATCTATAACTAATGTAGATATGCGTCAACCTTCTTTTTATGATAATGTTAGTTTTCCATCCACCCTTGGGGGTGGAGAGCCTAATGTCAGGAGTATAAAGCCTTTTGAAGATCCACATTATATCTTTAAAGAAGGCGCAAGACATTCACTATCGCAGCGAGTAAGTTTTTGGATGCCAAATAACGAAACAGTTCAATCGCTAGACAACCCTTACGACATGTCATCAGAGCAAGATAAATTTAACGAATGGGAGACTTTTAGATTAGCGAGAGAAAAATACACCCCTATTGCAAAACCAGAACACTGGGCTATTGATAACGATAGACGCGCTAGGATGCTGCCTTGGCCTTACTACAAAACCGTAATAGCTCCGCAAACACCATACCCAATAGACCTTTCAGCAGTTCGACCAGAACAGACACTGTACGACATTGTTCAAGCTCAAGGGGGCGCATCTATGATAATTAAAGCGTCTGGGCAAGACTACGTTGTTGGTGAAAGATTTGAACTTCAAGGTGGTAATGGTACTGGTGGTTTGGTGGAGATTAAACAGGTAGACGAAAATGGCAGTCCAATTGCATTTGATTGGGCTAGCGATAGTTTTACTTTTTATGACGAAGGTTTTTCAAACAGGCTACATGGAGAGGGTTATTTACCTGAAGATTTTGTTGCCGGTGAGACTAGTGGAATTAATGTAAATACGAGCGCTTCCATTAAGCTAATTCCTGAAAGTGGCACAAACAGAAGCTTTGCTGGGTACTTGCTCGTTGGTGCAACTTATACAGACAGAGTAATTGATTACAAGCCTAGAATAGCGACAACAATAAAAGGGCCATACAAATTAAGCGCACCAGATAATAGTCTTTTAGAGGCAGGTGCGGTTACTTGGCGAGACACGTTGGATATTGAGATAATCCCAATGGGTCAAGGGGTTATTCTTGGCGATGGAACGTCAACTATTGGTTTTCCTGCACTTGAAAATACAGACGCAGTACGTGCAACAACAACTGCTCAGGTTGTAATTTCAATGGAAGGCAGTGGAAACCCTAACGTTGTAGATGGAGATTTTGATTGCTTCTTTTATGCTGTGAATGACGCAAGTCATACATGGATTGAATCTGATGGTCAACCAGTGACTGTTGAAAACTACATGACCATGAAAGTTAATGCATACTAATTTTTTAACTTAAATATTTAATAGTGTATAATATAGAAACCTTACAGGAGATTTACACATGGCTACTATAAAATTTTACGGGAACTTGACAACGGCAACCAACGCTAGTGGTGTGTACATAGACCACGCAAGCTCTGGAATTGGCTTTTTTGGGGGCGATTTTGGCCTGTCTGTTCCTGTTGACTCGTTTCAAGATACTACTTTCGTCACAAACTCTGACGGAACAACACAAGCTCAAAAGCTAAATAACACTAAATATGCTTCAGCATCTGGCGTTAAGCACAATACGCAAAATGAAATAGACAATGAGGCAATGCCTAATTACTATGCCCCATTGAATATTAGATTTGAGCATACTGAGGCCGTGAGGGTCAAAAACTGTCAACTTAGAATCTTTGATAGATCTGATATCACTAAAAATGCTAGCGGCGTAACAACGGCTGTTTATGAGGTTAGACATCCACTGGACGTGGAAGGAGCTAATAAAACCCTTAGTCACAGAGGAAACGGCGCTGGGAATCACGGTTGGACTAATTTCTTGCACGTTGACGGAACTGACAATACGGTTACTCCTCTTTCATTCACAGAAAGCCCCGGCGTAAGCGGTATAAATGGAAATGACTCAGATTCAACAGCAGATCCAAACCCACTAGAAGGCATCGCTGGCGCTACCACGCAAGGTTCTGCTCATCAAGCTATACGTCACGACTGGTATGCTGCTCTTTCTGCCTCGCCAGATGCAATTGGAAGCAAAACTGATTTTGGACTCTATTTCACTGTAGAGTATCTATAAAAAAAGAAGCCGCCATAAAGACGACTCCTTTCTACTAGGCTAGCAGCGGTGTGCTGCTGGCCTTTTTTATTCCTCCAGCCCCGTCTTCGGGTTGTACTTAACCCAACCACGATTCGGAAGCCAGTTTCCTTCCTTGTCCTTGCGTTTCGGGAAGAGTCCACCACCCTTCTTCATGACGCCAAACGCAAGCTTTGCGCCACAATCGTTACATTTCAGTTCGTAGTAAAGGTTGTCATCGACATTTCTAACCACGAATCTAACGTCATCACTTCCACATTTTCCGCAAACGGTTTCGTCAAAAACCTCTTGGAAATTAGAAAGCTGTGAAAAAATCTCACGTTGAGTGTCTCCGTCCAACTCTACAGAAATGCGACCGCTTTTAGTAGTATAATTTACTCTCATTAGTTTCTCCAATCTTGGTTATATCCAATAAAATCTGTGGGAATAGTGTCTTTCTTCTGTTGATATTCATTCAACTTTTCAATAACATCACTTGCTTGTTTCTTTGTAGTTTTACTAACACTTACTACATTTGCAACCTCCTTTAAAACCTTCTGAGCATCAACGTTCAATTGTTTTGATTTACCATCAATAAAGTTAGCTTGTGGGCCAGTCATGGTTCCGCTGGAATCATATTCGCTACTGCTTACGTCAAGACCTTTCTTCTTGCTTATGTCCTGAGCAATCTTGGCAGTGTCCTTCTTCGTTACTTCTTCTGCGGCTACAACTCGCAGTCTAAGAGCTTTTCTAAGAGCGCGACCTTCGGCTCTCGTTGCCGCTGTAGCGGTGCTGTAGACGCAAAATGTGTCGTCTGTGTTGCCTTCCCAAGAATCTGCAACGTCTGAGAATGCAGAGCCATCTTCAAACTCTACCTTCCAAACTACTGTAGATCTACCAATCTCATTTCCACTCTGTGGAGGGAAGACTTGAGAAGGGCCACTAAAAACAATCCTACCCATAAGTAGTTCTGCAACACGCCTAAGACCATTACATAGTGGCATCTTGTCAAACATCTCGTTATCTTCAAACAAACTCAATACGTAGTCATTCCATTTTGGATCAGTTGGAAGTGGCGAACCGTCACTGATAACATCTTTTACACCAGTGTCGGTGTTGGACGGAGTAGCCAATTCTACATCTTCAAACAAATCATCTTTCATTATTCAACCTCAATAAAGCGTTTAGATCGTACAGGGAAGTTATACCCTATATCCTTAATTTTTTCAAGCACAATGTTTGTAAGTCTAGTTTTTTCTGATAAAGATTCCTCCCCGCAAGATTTGACACGTAGTATAGCGTAGCCCTTGCTTAATAAAGTACCACTCTTTCTAAGGTCAGCGTTCATTTGTTTTTCCAATTTTTCTTGTCCCCATATGGGAAAGAAGTGCGATGGGCCATCTATCTCAATTATAGTATTCAATTCTGGAATATACAAGTCCACTTCTAGATTTTCTTTAGGAATTATTTTTTTATGCATTTCAACTTTATGGTTTAGTTTTCTAAGCTCAGTTGCAATATGTCTTTCCATCTTTGACCCTTCTATTGCAGAAATACGAATAGCCTGAGTTGCTTTACTTCTAATTTCTTGCTGCTTAGACTTTGGCATATTATTCCAACGCTTTTTAGATTCTAAACATCTTCTTTTTCTTTCTGTCTCGTCCAGACCGTCCCAGTGTTTAACAAGTTGCGAGCTAATTTTAATCTTAGTTTGCTCTGTCCTTTTGGTTCCATCTGTAGGATGTTTGCTTCTGCCTTTTTTAAGAGCAAGTTTTTGCGCTGCACTCCTATCCTTGATTTCAACCCCATGTTTTATTAGAACACGTCTAATCTTATTAGGATATGTATTTAATTCTTCTGCAATTTGATATGTACTTTTATCATGCTTTTGGTATAAATTAATTACTCTTTGCTCAAAATCTTTCATCCTATTGCCTTTTGTATGCTTGATGGACTTACGTCTTTTACTAGAATTGGTTTCACTCCAGTGATCCTGTAAACTTCTTTTTGGTCTTGCTCTGTTGATGTTAATATTTTTGTAGATTTAGATATACCTATTAATGCAAAAATATCATGATTGACATCTCCGTAGAATAAATAGGCAAGGCTGTACTTATTTACAGCTTTAATTGCGTCTAAAAAGGTTTCCATACTTGTTGCGATGAGAGTTCCAGTAAAATTCCAAACATCCGTTGAGTTAAACATACCAAACTTTGGCTGTACGTTAGTTGGTCCAACCTCCTTGTAAAAAACAGACCCATTGTCAATAGCTCCGCTTGTTATATCTTCGTTCATTCTGTTGAAAAGTTCTGTAGTCTTTTCTTCTTGATTAATTTGATCTATATAATATGCTACATTCATACGCTTTTCTCCCAGTTATTGTTGTCTAAAAACCAATCTATTGTTTGTTTTAGTCCAGTTTGTAAGTCTGTTTTAGCCGTAAAGCCCAGAGTCTCCTCTGCCTTTTGGGTATTTAGACACCTACGAGGTTGTCCGTCTGGCTTGGATGTATCGTAATTAATAAATCCTTCATAACCCATTTGTTCAGCGATCTCTGTAACAAGATCCTTGATTTTAATTTCTTTACCAGTACCAATATTTATCGGGTCTAGTGACACGTTTTTCTGAATTGCCAACGCGATTGCCTCTGCGCAGTCCTCTGCGTACAAAAACTCTCTAGATGCTTCACCCGTACCCCAAATTGGTACTTCCTGTTTGCCATTCTTGATGGCATCGTAGAACTTTAGAATCAACGCAGGGATAACGTGACTACTTGTAAGGTTAAAATGATCGTGTGGGCCGTACATGTTGACTGGAACCAAGTTTGCACCCCTCATGCCGTATTGCTCTCCATGCGCCTGTAAGAGACGCATAAGCGTCTTCTTGGCGATACCATACGGCGCATTGGTTTCTTCTGGATAGCCATTCCAGATGTCTAACTCATTAAATGGAACCTCTGTATGTTTGGGGTAAGAGCAGACTGTACCAAGCAACACAAACTTTGGGACCATCTGCTTCCTAGCTTCCTCAATTAAGTTTGCACCCATTATAAGATTATTATACATAAACTTACCGGGATTTTCTTTATTAGCTCCAATTCCTCCAACAGTACCTGCCGCATGTACAATTACATCTGGATTGTAATACTCTAAAGCTTTACGGCAAGCGTGTTGGTTTATTAGGTCGTAATTCATAGATCCTATTCCAGAGATCTTGTAGTCCCGACCCAAATAGTTTGGCAAGTACTCTATTAAGTTTTTACCAAGAAAACCAGTTGCTCCTGTTACTAATACTCTCATTTGTACCTCTAAATTGTGATCCAATCTTCTGGGATTATATCCTGACTACTTGGCGCTCCCGGTCCAAACCATTTAGATGGAGCCACAACTCTTTTGTCTATATTTTTATTCAACCAAGCCGCCCACCAACTAAAACTACTATTAGCGATAACGTTATGTTTACACATGCTCATTAAATATAAGTCTTGTATGTCTGTATTATCTTCTGAAAAAATCATGTTATTAAATTGTAGGTTTTCTTTACACCAACCTATATCGTCAGAAAATACAACTATTCTTTCGTAATCAATATGGCCTAACGCTTCTTCGTAGTATGACATAGGCTGAACGGGATGATAGCCATTTGAAGAAACATAATCAGTCCTTCTTATGTGGATAGAAGCAACTTGTTCATTATTTATAAATGGATATTTATTACTAATATAATACCGTGTATCTTCGTCAATGTCAAGATTGTTTCTTATTACATCTTCATTTTCTTTAAAATATTTCTCTGACTGCCAGTACCCCTGCAAGTGATAACATCTTTGCTTTTGTGAGAGGTCGTAAGTTAGAAAATTTTTGTAATTAAAACTATCCCCTACGCCCACCTCGCCCAATGTGTAATTTTCTTCTACATTGTTAAATACTATGTTTTTAAATTCATCAAGCTGTGGTTTTCTCCAGTCTTGACCTTTATAAAAGTCATAATTATAGTTTATATAGTGGCCGTATTTTTCCTGTAGGTTTCTAGCGCAAGCCCACTGAAATAGCTGATTGCCCAACCCACCCATTACTGTCATGTTAATCATCTTATCACCATGTAATTAAAGTTTTGCGGTTGTAGTTTTTCTTGTAGGTTTTGCATACAAAAACTTTCATAGGTAATAGCTTCTCCATGCGTAGATCGTATCTTCTCTAAGTTGTCATATGTCAGCGTTGTTTTTTCCATAAGCTCCTGATTACACGTCCAAATCATTTCATTTACTTGTCTCTGTCCAAATGGATAATTATACCATACGATGTGTGGAACGCAAATTTTATCTGTAGAAAAAAAGCAGTTTTCTATTGTTATATCCATACGAATTCTAACAACAAAATCGTATTTCATTCCTGATTTTTTGAGTAAGTCAAAACAATCTTTAATTTTAAAGTATTGAAAACTTAGTTGGTCATGATTTGTGGCATTATTTTTTTTAATCAAATTTTCATTATACTCATCAACCCTTATGTCTACTAGGTTAAATTGATCTGGCATCAAATCCTTTATATATTTTTCTGTTATCTTTTCTGGAACATTTAAATTTATCTTTTTGTAGTCTGGACTGTTAATATGATCTAACCTTTGAGGCTTGTCCCAAGTAGATACAAAAACATCGCAATTTTCAAAAATTTGTGCGTGATTTTTAACGCAGTGTTCAAATGTTCTGGTGCTTCCAGAGTAACATAGGGCTATTTTATTCATTGTAGTAATACCTCAAATTTGTACATCCTACTTCCAGTTCTACTTTTACGCAATCAATTTTTTGACTTCTAAGCATGTTTATTAATCTATTTGAATCTTCGTAAACACAGACGTTCTGATATCCTTTTATAACTTCTAATTTTGCGTTTGGGTCTGATGACTCCAACCCAATATACTCTACATCGCCAAGAAGCTCTTTAATTTTAGGCGCTACACATTGTGGTCTGGCGCTTAAAATAATTTTATTTGAACACAAATGAAACCTTTCAATACAAGGCTTAATTGGTTTTACCTTTTTTGTGTCTATATCCTTAAAATTTACAAAGCTTTCGTCATCTATGTATTCATCTTCAGCAATTATTAAACTATTGAATTCGTCAGAGCCAATAAACCTACACCTTTTACCATTGATTAAATTTTCACCCCGATCTGTCCAAAGTATAATTTCTTCATATGTTTTAAAAAGCGTGTAGTCAAAGTCAAATATGTATATGTCATGCATTTTTAATTCTTGATTTTAACTCTGTTGAAGATATACCTCTTGTGTAAGGTATATAAACCAATACTATATTATTATTATCTAACCATTCTTGTGTAAAGTTCATTTGTTGGTAGTAATCTTTTTTGCACCAGTCATCACCAATCGCAATAATGTTGGGCTTGACCATAAGTATCGTTGGTTTGCTGTCTTCACCGCTTATATTTGGTACAATTTCATCAACAATACCAAAATTCTTTAGAGCCTGCTCTCTTTCTTTATAAGACATTATTGGAGCTTTGCCTTTGTAAGATTTAATAAACTCATCTGTATTTAGAGACACAACAAGTTTGTCTGATATATTGTTGCATTTTTTCAAAAAGCTCATATGTCCATAATGAAAAAGGTCAAACGTCCCACCCGTATACAGTATCATATGTTTCTCCATTTTTCAGCACATGCCTGTGGCGATAAGTTGTCCAAAACAAATTGTCTAGGTGAATAATTTTTAATATTAGACATGAATTTATCAAAATCTTCTTTCCAACTTTCTGTGTCGGTAATTAAACCGCAATCGTCTGAAAATGAAGAGGCTGTTGTTGCTGGCAGTTCGCGTCCGGGTAAAAAATTTCTCCACATAGTTGGACCCCATTCATCGCGCAAAGATTTTACATCCACAACATAAATAGGGGTATTACAACTCATAGCCTCTTGAAATGCAAAACCTTGGCTTTCATGACAGCCAACCCATATACAATACGGAGCTTGACCCATTGCTTCCAAGTAGTCATTTTCATTATAAGATCCATATTTAAAAACTGTAAAGTCTTGCTTAAAATAAAATAAAACTTCTTTGAATAATTCTGGATCTCTGTTCTTATAGTAAAGTACGGGCTTACCAGCTTTTTGTTTCGGTATAAATCTATCTACATCTACTGGAAATGGAAGTGCTATACATCTTATATCTGATCTAAGTATATGAGTGAGATCTTCATTCCATTTTGATAAGCAATTCATGTATTCATTTTCTGAAAAATCATAATGAGGCATATCAAGATGGTAGAAGTGTGGACCATAAACGTGAGTACAGTTTTGACCTTCTATATTTCTAATTTGATTAAATATATGTATTTGATCATATTTTATATTTTTATCGTAAGACCTATCAAACTCAAAACCCTGAGATTGTAGCAAACCTATACCCGCTTCGTTCTTGTGGTGTGCGGAACCTTCTATATAAATTTTCATGCTAATACCTATTGCAAACCTCTATTATATGTTCTTTGTCTTGTTTTGTCAACCACCAGCCTACGGGAATGTTAATCATTTTAGAGCAAAACTCATCACATCCAACCAAAGGGGTATTACACTTAAAGTCTTTAAATACAGTATAGTCATCATTTCTAACGTGTACAACGTCAGACGCTATACCGTTTTCATGTAGATATTTTTTAAAGTCTTCTCTGTCGTTTACAAGTATAGAATAAATCCAATATGAAGATTGGGACTTACTGCACCTTGCGAGTTTTGTCAGCTTTGGATTATTTATTTCTCTGTCGTACAGTCTACCGTTTTGAATGTGAGATTGGGTGATATAGTCAATGTTTTTAAGTTGCTCTAGACCTATTAGCGCATTAAGATTGTTCATATGAAACTTAAAACCCACATCGCAAATGTCTTGCTCCCACTTAGACTTGCCGGTTTTCTCTGTATATTTTCTATCTAAGCAGTACCACCTTAGAAGCCTTGCTTTTTGTGCGTCCTCTTCTGTGTTGCACATCAAAGCGCCACCGTCAACGGTTGTCATGTGCTTGATGGCTTGAAAAGAAAACATAACGAAGTCGCTATGATTTCCAATCTTCTTGCCGTTGTACGTCGCGTCCATAGCATGAGCAGCATCTTCAATAACTTTAATGCCATGCTCTTTTGCAATACTGCTTACAGCGTCAATGTCAAACGGTTGTCCAGCCCAATGAACCGCACATACAGCTTTTGTCTTTGGCGTAATCTTTTTCTTCATGTCTTCTGGGTCGATATTGCCAGTTTTAGGATCTACATCAACCCACACAAGTTTTGCACCAAACAACATCGCTGGAACATTTGTTGCCATGCAAGTCATTGGCGTAACTAAAACCTCATCGCCTCGCTGTATGTCACACAGCTTGTAGGCAAGCGTCAACGCTGAAGTTCCAGTATTCACCAGTGAGCAGTTTGGGTTTCCAATACGCTCTGAAAACTTATTTTCAAATTCGTCAGAATATACACCTTCTGACACAAACCCTGTGTTAAACAGATCTTCAATCTTTGATCCCATATTCTGAGGTAGGAATACTTTAAATAATGGTATCATTCTTCTAGCCACCTTTGGTTTTCTAGTGTCCATTCAATAGTTTTTGTCAAAGCTTCTTCAAAGCCAACTGGTATTTCCCACCCGATGCTATTCATTTTTTCGCCACACAAAGAGTATCTCAAATCATGTCCCGGCCTCTTGCTGTGGAAATCGACCATTTCATAATTTAGTGGCTTACCAACGACATTTGCAATAAACTGTGCCAACTCTAGGTTGTCTACTTCTTTTTCTCCAACTATATTGTATTTCTCTCCAAGCTCTCCCTTCTTTGTTAGGAATAATACAGCCTCTGCAATGTTTCTAGCGTGAATATAAAATCTACTTCCAGCCCTTTCTTTGTTTGGATAAGAGTGGATCAGTACTTTGTTTCCATGTAGAATATTCTTGATTGTCATAGGAATAAACTTTTCAACATGCTGTCTTTGACCAAAAGCGTTCATAACATTTACGCTCATCACTGGGATTTTGTAAGTGTTTTCGTAAGCTACACATATGTTTTCAGCAGCAGACTTTGCAGCAGAGTAAGGGTTCGTTGGTTTATGTCTATCCCATTCTTTGTAGTCAACGCCGTCTGGCGCATATCCATAAACTTCATCTGTGCTAAAATAAAAGAAGTTCTCAAGACTATCTAGCTCCCTAGCGTACTCTAACATCTCAACTGTCCCGTTGATGTTGTTTTGGAAAAACACCCTTGGTTCTTTTATACTATTGTCTACGTGCGATTCTGCTGCCATGTGGATAATTGTATTTACATCGCCAAGCTCTTGCTTCAAACCCTGACTTAAAGGGTATGACAAATCTGTAGTAAAAACCTTTACCCTTGGGTCTTTGTCGCATGGTATAGAGCGCAGTCTATCCAAACCAAAGCTTGCATAATTTAATTTATCAATTATAGATATTTCATAATCTGTGTTTAATAGGAAGTGTTCTACAACGTGATGCCCTATAAAACCACAACCACCTGTTATTAATACTTTCTTGCTCATTTATTTTCCCTGCGTTAAACTATCTGTATTTAAAAATGTATAATAATTATCGTGATATAGACCAAAAAAGTTGCCGCCTGCAAGTTTTAGTCTTGTTGGAAAACCTACTTCGCCAAGGGCTATTCCATGTTTTTTATGAGTATATTTTTCGCGTTCGTCTGCGAGTGTAAAGTCTTGTATTAAGTTTTCTATTTTTTTAAGGTTTTGAAATTTCATAACGTATGGATCTTCGCACCAGCAATATTCATGTTTCTCATGTTGCCCAAATTCAGCAACGCCAAAGTCTATTCCGTCTATAAATCTCTTTTGTCCATTGTTGAGTGAACCTTTTGTGTCTTGGTCAAACCACATATCTTTCCATATAGAACCAACGAATAAATATTTATCAAGATAAGCCTTAATGTCTTGTAGGTATGTAGGTTTTAAAAAGCAATAATCGTCTTCCCAGCAGCCAAAGTATTCAGATTCTACGCCATGAGATTTACAGTATTCCCAAGAGTGCTGCATTGACCTTACAGTTCCGCCGCTATTATAGTTTATCAAACATACAACATCTAACCTTGAGTTGCCAAGTGAGTGAATTTTATTTATCAATTGTCTTTCAGCTTCTGCGCTATCGTCTAATATAGAAACAATTAGTAAATTTTTACATCCTTCTGGTGTTTTTAACAACCTCAGTTTTTCTGCATGTTTCGCAAAGTTATCTTGTCTTTGGTTTCCCGTCCAGTATGATACTGTATGTATATAGTAATAATTCATTTTCTGTTCCTGTATAAGCTAGTATCTACCACGTTTACGCCTGAGTCTTTTTCTTTTAAAAAGTTACAAATTTCTAATTTAGACCTGTCGTTGTTTTTTACAAAATCATTGTAATTAACTCTTAGCATTTCGCCTCTATAGCATTTATTTGTTATTTCAAAAAGGTCGGCGCATTTTTTTAAATCTAAATTTTGCGCTTTGTTTAAAGAGCTTATACATTCTTGTTTGTTTCTAGTTGCAAATATTACCTTTAGCTGCGAGCCTAGAACATCAGACACACCCAACATAAAATCGTAAAAAAAAGATAGCCTCGGATCTTTAATTACTATTTTTGATGACGTAAATTCACTAGATATTAGCTTGCGGTATTCTTCAATATGACCTTTCGTATAATTTAAGTTTTCTTTGTTTACATTACTCCAATTAAACCCATTAAAGAGAAGCATGTTATTATGCATAGCCGCTAGTAAATCATTTTCCCAGTACCCATTTGGATTCTGCCAATCCTTGTCTTTGCACTTGCTCTTGCCAATATCATACCCAAGTGTTTCTATGTAGGATGTCAGAACAGAAGTTCCACACCTGTGCATACCCACTATAAATAATATTTTTTCTATCATTTTAATCTTGAAATACAGGGGTAGTAAGTTCTTTTGTTTTTTGTAATACTAGAAGATTGTAGTACGTCATACAGGTTGCGTAGATCATTAATAGGTTTTTTGTTGTACTTCAACATCCAATCCTGCTTGTCCCTTTCTTCTGAGCCGCCTTCAAAAAATACTTGCCCACAACCGCCTCTTGTCGCTTCGTGTAGTTTATATATTATATCTCCATCGTTAGATATGTCCAAGTGTAAAATGTCAAAATCTTCAATATTATTTAGCCACTCATGAAAATTTACCTTTTTTAATTCAATTAAATGTTCAACGTTGTATCTTGAAAAATTTTCTTGTAGCATAGAGGTGTTTGGTCCGTTAAACTCATAGTCATCAAACAGGTCGTAGGCATACACTTTACCGCCAGTCTCTCTGGCTGCCATAGCCATACAGACCGTAGAGTATCCATTAAGAATACCGAAGTCAATAATTTTCTGAGCGCCTATTTCTATAACAGCGTCATAGAGAACTTTACCCATGCCAGACTGTTGATAGGACGACTCTATTTCTGGATTTACAAAACTCATATATCTATCCACCGATTTATTGCTACATCGTTCCAAAGTATATGAAGGTCTTCATGTTCATATTTATATTTTTTCATAAACTTAAAAAGGTGAAATTCTATTGAGCCATCTGGTTGTCCGTAATTTGTGTAGTCTAGCATTTCTTTTTGACCAATAGAAAAAAGGCCAGTCCAAAAATGATCGCGTCTAACATTAAAAATATTTCTCTTGTTTTTAAAAAAAGAATCAAAAAAATCGTGCTTTTTAAGTATTTGCCTTGGCTCAAAATGAATAATCCATTTATACGACTCCATGATATCTTGACAAGTTTTCCATTGATCATAAAGGCCAATGCTTTTATTTCTTGCGCCAGTATTATTTTTGTATGTGTAATACTCTGCGTCCCAAGGTAAGGCTCTGATTATTCTTTTGTCTAAATTTTTAGTTGTATTATCACAAACTATAACGTCTGCTTTATCTTTAAAATCATACTCAAACAGTTTTTCTATACCGTTTATGTATTGCTGTATTCTTTCTTCGCCCTTGGAGGCTATAGGATGGGGAGTGTTTTGAGACATCGCTAAAAACAAAACCGTGTCATTAGACATGATACCACCTTCTATCAGTTTTATAGCTTGGTCTGTAGTTAATCAGTTTGTGATTGCCATACGCTACGTGATGCCCAGCTAAGAACACACGCTTGATAAATTCAGCATCTTCGCCAAAATAGATTTCTTCATTGTATTTAAATTTATTTACAAGATCTCTTTTAATTGACAGGTGTCCATGATGCAAGTCGCCATCTGTACATATGTCAGAGTGCAGATATTGGTCTTGCTTGATTTTTGATATGCGCTCTATCTCCAGATCGCCATATCTGTATGGATACATCATTCCCTCTGAAAACCCATGTACAAACGCATCTACATCATGCTCCAAGAATGCTTTTTTTATAAAGTGTATTTTCTGTGGATGTGGAAGATCATCTACATCGTGATAAATAATTACGTCACCAGAAGCAATCTCTGCGCCTTTGTTTCTATTAAAGGAAGGGGATTGGCGGGTAGGTTCTGCAAATGTTTTTATCTCGCTATTTGTTTTAATCTCTTGAAGGTCATTGCCCACTACAATTATTTCATCTGGAGCGTCTTGTTGCACAGAAAAAGCAGATAGTGTTTCGTTTAACATGTGAACATCCTTAGACCAGCACGTTATGCACAGTGTAAATTTCATTCAATCATCTCCAGTAGCTTTTTAGATTCTTCCTCCAAACCTAATAAACTCGCCATTTCAGAAGCTCTGTTAAAACATGTATGCTTTTTAATAATTTGTTTTCTTACAACATTACTTACGTCTTCTGTTGTTTCTTCTTGTGTAAATAGTGTTGAAAGTATTTCTTGGAAAGCCTCTCTTTGCTCTTCTGTCTGGCTTGTTATGTTAAGTTTATTACACAGCATGGTTGCTTGAAAAAAGAACTGAGAAGTTGAAATCATACCATCGTCAATTACATTTACTTCATCGTAACAGGAACAGACACCCCAAAAGTTTCTAATGTCAGTTGTGTAGTCTGCCCATTCTTCATCTTTACCATAAGAGACAATATGATAAACGTCTTTCTCTTTTATGAAACTATCTACGGATTCGTTTTTATTATTTGTAACGACAGCTACTGGTATATTAAACTGAGGTTGGTTTTTTTGAATGAATACGTCAAACGCGGGCAATATTTTATGAACAGAGTCTCCGTGAGGGTTAGCAAAATTATTACTAAACAACAATACATTTTCTATACCCATTGACATAAAGGTATCCGTAATGCCTTTTAGTTGCTGGGTGTTTGTTCCAGTAATGTTAATGACCGCTTTTATACTTTTATTTTGCGATAAGTATTTCACAACATCTTCATTAAGATATGCGAAGTGACCAATAAACACATCTGGTTGAATTGTATCAAACATATCAAATGCTGAAACTTCTCCATCTGACCAAAGATAAGCGTCTACACCAACCCTCTTGAAAGACTCTACGAGATAAAAAGGCTCTGTACTGTAGTGTGAGGAGTAGTTTTGTATCAATATTTTCATTAAATCAGTTCCTTTAGTTTTACCGATGAGTCTAGCTTTATTATTTCTTTGTGCTTGTTTTCGTATACATTTATTCTACATTTTGATGTAAGTTTATTTATCGCTTCAAATAAAAATTTACTTTTATATTCTTCGGAATCAATTATTGAATAAAAATCATTTACACTTTTTTCACCATCTAGGTATAACATTTCTGCCCAGCATAAATCACCAACTCCAAAATCTAACTTGGCGCAACTATTGTTATTTTTATAAACCTTTATATCCGCTTTATTGTTAGGTAAGTTTTGGCAAAATACAGACGTATCGCTAAAACTTAGCTGGTCAAGATGGTTCTTTTCAAAAAAATTAGATGCGGAGCATATAAATATGTTTTTACAGTCTGTATTCATCAAGCCAAGTCTAATGCTCTCACATGAATTTGTAGTTCTATATAATTGATTTTCTACCAATCTTATATCTAGTTTACTATGCTTTTCTTTCAGGTGTTTCCATATTCTGCTAGATTCAAACCCGCAGCATAGAATAATTTTAAGTTTTTTAAATCTTGACTTGAGGGCTTTTATCTGATGGTCTATAAGAAAAGAGCCATTAAATTTTGTTAGTTGTACTGCTCCATAGTTTTTCATCCTATATCCATGACTTTCCGTAAACAAAAGAGCCGTATACTCTTTGTTGAAGTCAAATTTTACTTTGCTTTCTTTTGGACTTGTTATAAAATCTGTTACATTTCTCATGTTATATTATATAAATATTCTGTATTGGTAACTTTATTTAAAATAGCTTTTTCCATTTTGCTGTAATTTAAATAATCTAGGTAGCTCCTAGATACAAGACTTTTACTTAAAAATAGCGCATCTTCATTTTTAAATACTAGCACCGGCCTTAATTCATCGTTGGAAATTTCATTTATTTTATTTACTGTTTTTTGTAAATCTACCTTTGTCTTGCTAGATAGTTTTGCTAAAAATGTTGCCTCCGTAAGTTTTTTAAATACAGAGGTTTCGTTTTCGGTAACAAAATTTTCATCAACAACAAAAACTGACCAACAGTTAATGTTTTGTAATCTCATTTTTGATAACAGTCCGGGAATTCTTGCTCCAGCTTTATTGAAGCGAGAATATATGATAACTTTAATTTTATTCTTCGGGTAGTCTATGTTTATTACCTTATTGATAATATTTTCTAAATCGTCTGGATCTTCACTATCATCGTCTAGGCAAATACCTATATTTGGAAAAAGTTGCTTTCTAGCAACTTCAAGTCTATTTTCGTTAGTGTCTTCTTTTTCCCAGTCATGCTTTCTTTTGTAAAGACAGAGCCTATCTAATTCAAAAAAATTATCAGTGGAGTTTTTTTCAGAATCTTTACATTTTAAATATTTGTATTTGTCTGCTAAACATTCTACCTGTTTTTGGTTTTCTATTTTAGCAAAACAGCAATCTTTACAGTTGTACATATCAGCCCCTTACAGCAGTAATTTCGTAACTGCTTCCATAAATTCTTTGTGTTTGTATTTTCAAGCCGTTGGCTTGAAGTATTCGCGCCACTGTTTTTAAAGAAGAAATAGAGTTGCTATTTTCTACAATTACACCGAAAGAATTTTCATCTATCTGACCGGAAATAAGCTGTCTTGATAGTATATTACAATCTAAACCGCTCAAGCTAAGTTTTCCACCAAGTCTTATTTTCTTTAGTAGTGATACGAGGGTTTGCTCAAATTGACTAGATTTAAATTGATCTATAACTCCGTTCGCTCTAACTTCTAGGCATTCTGAGTCAGATATGTCAAACAAATTTATTAAACCGTCTTGATTTACAGTAACCGCTTTGTATCCAGAAATTGCTTCTTCTGTGTTTCTAACTACATCTATTTTCATTTTAAATCCTCGTATACTTTTCTAAAAATGTTGTTCCAGCTATTTATATATTTTTGCTCAGAAAATATATCTAAAACAGTTTCTCTTGCAGCTTTACCTACACTACATCTAAGATCCTTGTCGTCTAATAACTGTTGAATATAACCTTTAAATTCTTCTTCGTCATTTGTTAAAAATCCGTTACGTCCATGTTCAATAAAGCTTGGTATAGAACACGTAGCCGTACTCACTACGGGTTTTCCGCAAGACATAGCCTCTAAAATTGCTGTTGGCATTTGACTTTCTGTGGTGGTGTTAATATACACTGCGCACTTATTGTATTCCTCTCTAAGATGTTCTAGTGAAGATGCAACTTCTGACAGTCCCGGCGTATCACCAAGCACTTTTGCGTTGAAGCCATTAATTATACGCTGCCAACCACCAAAATTCAAGCAGTAATCTCTGTTAACAAAATCATTTTGCACTGTAAATACTGTTTCATCACACTCAAGCTCCATTGGTTGGAAAAAATTGTGATCAATAGAGTTTGTAATAACTGTAGAATTATTTTCACCAAACCCCCAAGCGTCAGCTGCATACTGGCTAATGAATATGTTATAGTCACCCCAAATGTTTTTAAGCGCCTGTAATTGTTCAGGTGTATAATTTGAAGTTGGAATGGTGTGTTCAAGATGTATAATTGGCAAGCCTGTTTGCGCCTGTATCTGTCTTGATATTTGCAGTTGACCAAATTTACTTTGAGATAATATAAAGTCGAAATCTATGTCAGGGTAAAGATCTTGTATTGGATGATAATTTTCTGGTATGTCAGCAAAGTCTTCGTTCCAAACTTTGCAGTCCTTGTATCTAAATCCATAGAAATTATGTCCTGTTTTTGCCATCTGTGACTGACAGCGTTCGTGCGTGTCAAAACACAGAATGTCTAGCTTTTCTTTGTTCTTTGGTTTTATTGCTCTTTGAATTATTGATTGTGAACTATACGTCATTTAGTTGCTCCTTTAAAGTCTTTCCTATGTTTGCGTATGAGAATTTTTCTACTTGTTTTATTCCAGCCGCTTTGTTTCTTTGGCTGTAATTAATTGGATTTTTTTTCCATGACTCGTAGTACTTTCTCATTTGTTCTCTAATCTGTTTTTCGCAAGGTTGAAACCAATATTCCTTGGAGCTAAATAGATCTGGAAATGCTGAGTCAACTGATTTACAGCAAGAATACACACCTGCTATGAGCGTTCCTGTTCTCCAGTTGCTCCTGTCTATAAATTCACAAGGTCCACCAAAATCGCTTGCGATTGGAGTGTTACCAAAAGCCATAGCTTCTAAAGTCGGTATGCTCCAAGCCTCTCCGTGGGATGGGCAGACAAAACAGTCACAGTATTGATGTAGAGAAAACAAATTTTCTTCGGAAACTTTGTCTGTTATGATAACTTCTTGTTTGTAATTATTCCTTATCCTAAGTTTCTTTTTTATTTCCCCTAGGTAATCTACCACCTTAGCATGTAGCTCTTGAGGATTCATTCCAAATTTGTTAAATTTTAGAGCTAAAGAGACATTTTCATACTCTTCAAATTCAGAGTGAAAACACGTAACAATAGATTCTAGGTTTTTCCTGTCGTTAAAGTCTCCAACGTAGTAGAACTTAAACGTATTTTCCATCTGCGGAATAGAAATTTCTGAATATCTTTTATTGTATTTTGACACATCGCAAGTATGAGGAATAACCTTTACGGGTGGTGTAATTTTATCGGATTCTAGGCACCGCTTAGAGGTTTCATTTGCAACCCACACCTCATCCATCAAGTCCATTTGATAGAACCAATTCAAATGTTTTATATTTAAAGTTTCTGTTTCCATAAATGCTATGGTTTTCTTAAACTCGTCAGAGCGAACGTAATGATGAGGTAGGACATGCTGAATGCAAACGTCGCAACCTTTAGAATCTTTTTTTTCTAATTCTAAAATTCTTGGGTGAACGTCCTGCTTGTCTTGAGTTAGTGTCACGTTTCTACAAACAACATCAACACCCACGCTGTCTAGTGCCAGTATGTTGTCTGTTGCCGCCTGAGACCAGCCCCCAAACTCTTTATAATGTCCCAAATATAAAATTCGCATTCTCAACCTCTTTATAGTTTTTATTTTTTGTCTTGTAAGATTTATACTTTTCATATATCTCTTTGTCAACCCACCAGTCCTCTACTGGACCGTATCCGTCTAGCACAACATCTGCGTAAAGAATTTCGTAACCTTGCCCGCTTAACACTTCCCTGTAATGGTTATGCTCTTTTTTTATTTTTTCTTTGTGTTCACCGTCATGGCTTTGAAGTTCTATATCTTGCGATTGAAATAAGTTATGCTCTAAAGTCAATACCTTAAACCTATACTTACCCCAATCAAACTCATTAAATACTTTTAATTGAGCGTCATCAACATCTAAAGATATGTAATCTATAGTGTCTGGACAATCCAAAGAACTCAAATGTTGATTTATGTTTACTTCCAATAGGTCTACACAGCTAACTTTACAAGTTCTTTTGTTTTTGACATGATTGTACCAATTCTCATCATAGTCTATAGCAATGCCTTTCCATCCTCTATATCTCTCAAAAAAATAAGTATTGCTGTAAAATTCTACAGGTCGTCCTGCAAGACCGCCAGTGCCAGCGCCTATATCTAAGAAAAACCCTTCATTCTTCTGTAAAATTTTATTTACAAAAACATCTTGTTTTACTTGAGCATTAAACACTAGATTCTTGCCTTTGATTCATTGTTTCAACCCTTTTTTGCTCCCATTGATTTCTTCTAATGCACAATCCTGCCATTTGATCATAAGCGATATCATAGTCAAACCGTTGTCTTCGATTGATTCCATCAAAAGCGGCAGAAGATTCATTAAAGTACATACCGCCAGTAGAAGAGGTTGCTTGCTTGTAAATTAAATCTCTTGTTAGTCTAGCTTCAAAAAAGGTATTAAGTCTTTCTGGTTCTCTTAAAACATCTGCAATTAAATGTTTAGCCAGTTGAGTGTTTGACACAGCGCCAGCTTGTGCCAAATCTATTTTTTGTGCTGGCTCTTGAATTCTAGGTTGAGAACCCCAAGTTTGCTCAATTGGCAAAGCTTCAAAACTGTCAAAATATCTTTCCCACTGAGAGCCACTTAAATGCCATTGGTAGTATTCTTCAAACGCTTCTCTTGTCTGTTGACCTTTAGCAAGTCGCCATTCGTCTGATTTGCTGAAAAAATCCAAGAAATAGTTAGCAGCTTCTTCATTGTCTGGAACTGCGCGTAGACATCCAGTTTCTAGCTCTTTATACAAAGCCGCTGGCTTAATGGGGTATCCGCCTAACTTCCTTAAAACACTTTCCATAGCAGAATAATCTGTTCCACAGACGGGAACCCCACAAGCCGCAGCTTCTACCTGTGGCAAACCAAAACCTTCAGAATTTGCATACTGAGTAAATAGGTCAAAACAGTTTACCACGCTAGATAATTCTTCATAACTTAGACCATTTTTTACGTTAGATAGCGTTGCCCCAAACCTACCAGTATAAGGCGATTGCGCCATAGCGCCTTTAAAAACAGATGTAAATGGTTTCTTTGTTTCGGGACAAATGTATGTAAACAATACCTTAGAGCCAATGCCATGTTCGTGTAGTAGCTCAGGTATATCCCAACCCAAATCTGGGTATGATGTATGGCAGTACAGGTAACAGTTTTTGTCTTGAGATTTATCTAAAAACTTTTTAAATGCTTCAAACAAGTCTGGATAAAGTTTACGTCTTTGATTTCTCATGACCGTTCCGATTATTTTACAGTCTGGATCAAGACCCATAAGCTGCTTGTGCTTTCTTTTGTCTTCAACCGGCTTGTATGCAGGGTGAGCAGATGGCGGTGCGCTACCTAAGTATTTAATCTTGCCACCAGATTGATTTTGCAAGATACCGCCTGCCCAATCTGAATATGTAAGACAGGCATCTGCACTTGCATAAGTTGCTACCCATTGCCTTGCTTGCGGTTTTGCGTCTACCGTTGGCATTATGGCCCACTTAAAGTAAGGTCTGAACGGAGAACGTTCGGCAAAGTCAAGCATCCAAAAGTCACGAATGTCACATACGACATCTGGCATAAAATCTAAACAAATATGTTCAAAAATCCATTCGCCAAACTGAGCAGAAGGAGTAGCATTGTAAGAATCTAATTCTTGCTGGGAAGCTTTTGGTTCGTTTTGTTGATTTGGAACTACCCCATAGTATTTCCAAGGAATATTAGCCGCTCTCGGATCATCTCTTTCTCCATAAGCTGCCATTTCTGCTAGTTCATATTTACCTGTAGAGTGTAGATAATTTAATATTTCTCTAGCATACGTAGCATACCCTGTGTTTAAAAAGGTAGCTTCACTGCAAAATAGAATTCTTTTCTTTCTCATTTTATTCCTTATCTAAACAGCCAAAGTCAAATTCATTAATTCTAAATATAATATCGTCACTAGCTTCTGTTTTCATAAAGCTGTTTCTAGCAGAGGCGTAGACAGTCATCTTAGTGCCTTTCCTGCCAAGTTTAAAGATGGTCTCTGCGCCGCTAGCCCAAGCTTGCAAGGTTATTGTAGTGGGAACTTTCTTCTTTTCGCCACGTTTATTTTTACGATACTCGTAAGTTACCATCTTTACAGTGCAACAGGATGGTCCATCTACATCGCTGTCTATCTGTGGATCATGTAAAAGATACCCAGTAAAAGTGCAATTATTCATCAATTCCTCCAAAAATTTAATATGTATTACCTGTTATACCTTGGTCAGACCTAAATTTCATGTATTTTATTGATAATAAATGAATTATTTTTATCAGTCTTCCCGCAGAACAGTAAATTGTTATTCTCAAAAAGTATGTATTGGTATTTCTCTCTAGTCTCTGGGAATACAACTACGCTATCTAGCGAACACGTTTCGTCCTCTATCGTTAAAAAGCTCATCATCTTGCCGTTCTTACATTTGTGATCTGCAACTCTGTTCACGCTAGCTGCAACGCATAGGGTTTCTCCCTTTTTACCGTCTAGTATTTCTTTACAGCTAGTATTTGCAGAAGATGTGTCTGACGATTCAATTCTAGAAATGGATATCGGACACCCTAGAAACTTTATCTCTTGTTCTACAACCCAAGATGGATCATCTGTAAGTTCGTATGGTGGATTTTCTAAAAAACAAATCTCATTTTTAACATCTTCACTACGAGAAGCTTTACTTGTACCGCCACCTTGTTTTTTTGTGGGTGCTAAGTCTGTAAAACAACTGATTAAGGTCTTCCATTTCTTAGATTTGTAGTTTTCTGTAACCCACTTCGATTCAGCTTTTGTTAGGTTTTTAAATATCAAATATTCATACAACGCTTTATTTCTAGATATACCAGTTTTCTTTGTGGAAAAGAACCCAATGGAGCATAGCGCCTTGAAGCCAGTTGAGTTAATTTTTGTAGACAAGTATATAAGTATATCCATCCAAGTAAAGTTAGCTGGTCTTTTATTTATCTCTTCGCTTGTGTCATTTATAGCGTTGATAACTTTGTCGCCATTAACACCAGTCAATGATTTTACATTCTTGACACCAAAGTATATACCTTTATTAGTAATAAAAAATTCTTCTGACCATTCTGATAGTTTTGGAATCTTTACCTCAAGATCAAAAAGCTTTGCTTCTGAAACAAGCTCGTAGACTTCTTGGTGAGGGTCTTGCTTTTCATTTGCGTACATTAGGTAAGACAAAAAGAACTCTTTAGTGTGATTGGCTTTGTACCAAGCGCTCAAGTATGAGTTCATGGCGTAAGCAACCGCATGACTTTTATTAAAAGAATATCTAGCAGACTTCTCAATCCAACCAAAGATTTCATCTGCTGTTGCTTCGTCTACGGTTTTAAGCCTCTTACAGCCTGATATAAAGTCTTTTCTAACCTTAGCCATAAGATCGGCTTTCTTTTTTCCAATCGCCTTACGAAGCAGGTCAGCCTCTTGTAGATTAAATCCAGCAATCTTTTGGGCGATACGCATACACTGTTCTTGATAAATCAAAACCCCGTAAGTCGGTTCAAGAATATCCTTCAAAGATTCGTGCAGGTATGACACCTCTTCAACTTTGTGTTTTCTATCAACATAGTGCTGACTCATAGATTTACCGTCAGTGATTGCTTTTAGACAACCGGGACGGAGGATGCTAATTAACGCAGCGAGATCCTCCAAGTTTTTAGGCTTAACTTTCTTTGACCAAGAGCGACCAAGGTTACTCTCTAACTGAAAGATTCCTTTGGTTCTACCTTCTTCAAATAAATCCCAAGCTTTTTCATCGTTATAATCAATCATTAGTTTCTCTCAAATATTTTATAGCTCTTTCTAAAATTTCAACCGAATCAGTAAATGCGCCGATTCCTCTATTACACTTGTGGCACAGCCATCCTCTAAATTTATTCTTAGTGTGGCAATGATCTACAACCCAAGTAGACGTTTTTCTTCCACCCTCACCTTTACACTCCTCAGAAGTTCTTTGGCATATTGGGCAAACGTAACCTTCTGGCGGAGATCCATAAGTTTCTCTAAGCTCTTTTCTTTCTTTAGAAAGTTTATAGTTGCACTTTCTACATTCTGGTCGTAAATAATTTCCACCGCTACACTTGCTAAAATTTTCTATTGGTAAATTTTGGTTGCACTTGCAGCACTTTTTAAACGTATGTGTTTCCATCTGCAAATGCTTTCTCAAGTTTCAGATTTCTATAGACAGCGCGATGCGTCTTCATGAACTTAATCATTAGGTTAGCCGTATCCTTAACGTCCTGTAGAGCATCGTGAGCATTCTCTTTTGACATGCCCATTCTGTCTCTAATAGTATCCATACTTCTAGATTTTACACTAGGGTCGCCTTCTGTCCACATCCAATAGTTGTCCATCATGTCAACTTTATATACTTGACTAAACAACTTTTGGCCCTGTCTAGACTCATCCCAAGGTCCATACTCTTTGCAAAACCTATTTACCAAAACCATATCGTATCCTATAATGTTATATCCTGCTGGAATAGGGGCAAAGAACGGGGTTCCCTTCCAATTATACTTGTTTACAAAGTTGCAAAACTTTGACCATACAGCTTTTGGCTTAGGGGCTTTAGATATTTCTTCTCTAGTCTTTCCTGTGACTTTTAAAGCGCCGTCTTCAATCGGACCTAAACCTTTTTTGGTAGCCTTGTCGTCATCTGTTTCTGCCCATATTTCACTGTTAAAAGTGCCTTTAAGTTTAAAGTTTCTACCGTCCAAAGCTAATGCCGCTAACTGGGTAGCTTGGCAAGTATGTGGATTTCTACCACCTGTCTCAAAGTCAAATACAATTATATCTCTATTCATTTAATATTTCCTTTATTTTCATTACTTTGTCAAGAGTGGATAATCCTAGCACATCAAATTTAACGTGACCAAGCGCTTCTAGATCTGACATTTCTAGTCCAGCGATTTTTTCATCTGCGTTTTTTTGGGTAGCCATAGGGCAAACTTTGTGTAGTGGCTCTGCTGAGATGACAACGCCAGCAGCATGTTTACCCTGAGTTTTGAAAGTTCCTTCTATCTTAATTGCTTTATTAAACATGTCGGCATAATCACCTTCTAGCTGTCCCTCGTCGTTAACAAAACAATACCCTCTTAGCTCTTCTGGGTTGTTTATCAAAGCCCACCTAATAATAGACCTTTCGTCGTCATCCATTTGTGATAATTGATCAGAGATAGCAGCTTCATCTGGAATTGCTTTCGTAATTTCATTCATTTCCGAAAATCCGCAAGCTTGATAGGTACGAAGAACTTCTTTAATTGCGCTGCGCCCCTGTAGTCTACCAAACGTGAGCATCTGACTAACCCGTTCTGCCCCATAGGTTTCACGAAGATAATCAATAACATCATCTCGCTTGCCAGCAGGAACGTCCATGTCAATATCAGGAAGAGAAACATTACCGTCAGTATTTCTACCAGAGTTATAGAATCTCTCAAAAATCAAATCAAACTGTACAGGATCTACTTGCGTGACGCCAATTAGATAGGAAATCAAACAGCCAGCAGCAGAGCCTCGACCCGGACCGGCCATCCAGCCTTTGTTCTCTACATGTCTGATAATATCACTAACAATTAAGAAGTATCCAAACAGGTTTGCTTTTTTGATAACTTCAAACTCTTTGTTAAATCTTTCTCCGTAAATATCCCACTCTTTACTGCCCTTTTTAATATTCTTACCTAGCTTTTCACCCCAGCCTTTTCTTGCAAGTTTACGCAAGTAATTTTCTTCAGATTGTCCATTTGGACACGGAAATGTAGGTAGCATTGGATTGTTAAGAATATTATACTCTTCACATTCTTCTAGTATGTCATCAAACGCACTGGTTTTTGCAGATAGATCTTTAAGATAAAAATTATCTTTATCAAAAAACTTTTGTAGAGGTGTATCTTTAGCTTTGTCTTTGGCTTTCGCCATAGTACACTTTAAGTTAGAACACAAAAGAATTCTGTGGAGTTCTGCATCTTCTTTATGTACGTAGTAAGATTCTGGAAAGTCTCTATTTGGCTTTACTTTAAATAAGTTTTCGCTTTTAACAGATTTTGCTAGAAGTTTGGGGTCTACCTCGTCATCTTTAATTGAAGACACAAGCTCTATAAGCTCATACCAACCATCTTTATTTTTTGCGAACAGACTGAAGCCATCAAAGCTACAGCCAATTATTGGCATTATATCATTTTTCTTACAGGCCGAGTAAAAAGACACAGCACCAGAGATGCTTTTGTAGTCAGCTATACCGCAAGCTTTATATCCGCGAACCTTGCACTCTGAAACAAGTTCGTCTGGCTTAGAAAAAGCACGAAGAAGTGAATAGTGCGTGTAGTTGCACAACGGGAACCAAGTCATCAATATTTCCTTTCAATAAAAATGCGGTGCAAGTGTTAGACGTACACCGCTTGTTCAATGTATTATAGGTCTATCAATTGCTTTCTTCAAGTCAATTGTCAATTACCACAAAAAATATCCAGTTAATATTCCTACAGCAAGGGAAACAAGAGTAGACACAATAAATATCTCCGTACAATCTAAAAGATTTAGTCTATACTCTGGTACTTTATGTGAATGTTTTAATCCCTTCGCTCTAGCTTTTAATATTTCTGCATTAGAAAAAACTAAGTTATGTAACTCCCCCTCATTATCCTCAATAACGATAAGGTTATACTCATCGCTAATTTTATATAGGTTTGTTGGAGTTACATTTTTGATCATTGCATCACCAAGCTCTACAAGACCAGTATCTTGCTTTCCAACGAGGACCGGGATTACTACAGTTATGTCTTGCTCTGAAGTTTTTCCGGCGACCCGGAATATTCTTTTTAATTTTCATGTTTGGATCGCCAAACCTAACAATAACTACTTTTCCACTACCATTTTTTACGTAGACAGCGCTCTTTTTTGGGCCTTTGGGAGTACGAAAGGGTTTACCCAATTTAACTTTACGCCCTTGATATTCCGCAGATTCCGTGTAATCTAGCTCTGCTTTGCCTTTATAGATCAAAAATCTCCCCTGCTTTTTATAAATCCCTTTTCGTTCGTATTTATAAAGTTGTCCGGTTTTTGGATCTTCGTACTCGAAACCTGCAATAGCTTCACCTTTACTAGATCGCTTGTGACTAGAAGGTAGAAGATCGTTGTCTGTAGTATATTTAGGATTTGAAGGAGTTCCTGTTCTAAGTAACTTTAAAAAAGCGTTTACTCTAGCAATTGCCCATCCATGACGACTCATCTTGGGGGCATGACTGGTGGAAAAAGCGCCAGCACCACGGCGATATACTGCTTTAAGCATACCTAGTGTAGCCTTAGAGCCTTTACCTTTTGCGTTGTGTTCTTTGACCTTTGCTGAAAGTTGAGCAGTTACTTCTTTACTAAATGTGACTTTACCTGAACCATCCTTTGCACTGTCAGGTTTATTCTTTTTAGAGCCTTTCTTTTGGTCTTTTTTGGGCGCTGGAGTTCTACGTGGATCTTTTGGTCCCGGTTTATCAGCTTCAGCATGATCTGCATAGGTAAGATACTCATCAGACTGAGCGCGTTTTAGCTGCTCTTGAGTTGGTCTTCCTTCTTTTTCGGTTTTAGCAGGCTTGTAATTTTTACCTTGTTTTTGTTTCTTCCTACGGATGTTCTCCCAGAGGCCGGGACGGTCTGCCGCCCAGTTCCACTCTTCTGTTTCTTCTCCTACGTCTTCATACTCCGCTTCCGCTGGAACATAAAAATTTTCTTCTGTAACTTCTTCTGTCCAACCATGTTCATCCATGTCAAAACCTAAGTTTTTATTGTAATGAAAGGATTGGTCAATATCAAAAACGTAATCTTTTTTTGAGTCAGACATTATCTGCTCCTATGAATTTGTAAATTTGGAAATAGCTTATATCTAACGTCTTGCCAAATAGCTCCAGATATTACCATAGCAGCTTCATTATCAGAAGGGTAATGAACTCCTTGTAAACATCTAGCTAGCCCAGCAAGGTTTATCATCTTAAAAAATTCAGAAGAATAATTTGGATACATATCAGCAAAAAGGTACGCACCCAAGGCGGCGTAGGCAGTGTGTCCAGAAGGATATGCTGGAGTCTGGTGGGTTTTTGTCTCTACTACCTCTATTTTAAAATTCAGAGCTTCTGATAATTGTTTAGGTCTTGGTCTATTAAACTTATGTTTTAAATTCAAGATTACTGACTTTGAAATCTTCCATACCTTTTCAAGATCTTCTTTTGGTACAGGTTGACCAATCTTATTAAAAATAGGTTTATACAAGTCTATAGGATCTTTGTCAACTAAGTTTATTAGATTTTTGTCTTCATAGCTTAAATTGTTTGTTATTTTCTCTAAATAAGCAAGTTCTTTTTTTGTTTGCTCAGACGTATTTTTTGGTGGATCTGGCAAAATGCCTTTCCAATCTATTGTCAAAACATTATTTACTTTCCAAGTTTTTGGCCTGTTTGTGTAAACAATAGAATCTAATTTTAATGAAATAGATTTATTTATTTCTGATATTATATCCATTATACTAAACCTTCTATTATTTTACCGTTGTTTGCAATTCTCATTGGGCGACCATTTTTTGCTGTGTAGCTTTTTTCTGTACTAATGCCAAGAG
>UEXM01000109.1_pt2 | contig 68995 bp, 105 predicted proteins | sample 1796661 | NCBI WGS metagenome assembly UEXM01 (sample SAMEA4772469, study PRJEB27181) | metagenome | reverse complement strand
AAATCACCTCAAACTAAGTTTGTAATCTTGCCTTGTCCTCTAAAGTATGAACAACCAACTTCACCGATAGTACGGTAAAGGGCTTGGTTCCCTAGAGTTCCAACACCGAATGGGTTTCCGTTACTAATACCATCTTCAAAGTATTGAGTTGGCTTCATAACCGATAGCCACAAATGGTCAGTATCTAGAATCAACATATCGGATAGTCCAGTTGTTAGAGAGTGGTGCTTTGTAGATGGCATAGCCGCTACAGGAATTAGTGGGATGTCGTAGTAAGTAGAAACTCTAAATCCAACTTCTTGACCCTTTACACCACGAACACCGTTTACGGTTGGTACAATTTCTTTACCATCCATGAATCTTTCTTGTGCTTGTAGCAAGTCACTCAATGTTTGTAGAGTATCATATCCTGTTAGTATAACCTTTGGTGAACCACCGTTTTGACGGATTTCTCTTAGAGTTTGGTTAATTGTACTTAGTGTCAATGCTCTTTGTCCAGTTGCGGAATAAGAAGATAGACCAGTACCACCTGAGTTTACAACTGCATTCATGAAAGAAGAAGTTGTAGCGGCTCTATCACTGTTACCGAATAGAGTAGAAACTTCTGCTACACCATTTGCTGTGTTTGTATCATCGTATGTTCCGTTCTTAATCAAATCGTTAGCCTTCATGTTTTGTAATTCTGTGTTGTTAGAAACAATCTTTAGCAAAGAAGTATAGTTTCTTTCGATAGTTGCGATTGTTGTTGTAACTCCACCATCAAAGTCATAAACTTCTAGCGGCATAACAAGCATTTGATTCTGTACTTCAGCATGGTGCTTACCCATATCTTCACGCATTTGCGCTCTAATATCGCCAATACCATCATCAATTTGTGCCATTTCCATAGCAAGTTCAGAGAACTCGAATTGATGTGCAATAATCTTAGGGCTTGTAAATAGTGTAGAATACTTTGGTGCGATGGAGAATAGTCCATCAGCGTTAGTACCTAGTTTAGCGTTTTCCGGAACACCACCCATCAAGTCAGGTCTTAGAGAAGTTGCTCCAAGGAATGCATCAGAATTAGCACCGACTCTTGCGCTTACATCTAGTGAATTTCCACTACCGCCAGCAGGTCTTTCTACCAATACTCTCCAACCACTTGAAACATATGGTCTCTTTGAAATAACGGAAAGTGCATTACATTCTCGGTTTAACATTGACCAAACCTTTTGGCCAAATACTCTATTGTACAAAGCGGCGGTATCTCCAATAGTACCTGTTCCGCTTCCTACTCCTAGTGTGGTATCGTGGCCACTATGTAGTGCTTGAACTGCACCACTTTGTTTTAGCAATTGATTGCTAATACCCGATACTCCGTATGTCTGTCTTTCTAAATCTGCAATTGTGTTAATATATCCTGTCATCTTAATAACCTCCTACCATTTTGTGAATGTCTGACCAATCCATGTTAGCCATTTCATCCATACTTGGGAGTTCTGCTACTGCTGCTTCTTGTGCCTTTAGAATAGTTTCTTTTTCAGCAGTCAAAGACTTTCTTAGTTGAGTAAATTCATCTTTTAGTGAAGCAATTTCAGTCTGTGCATCATATTGAGCCTTTGACAAAATAGTTTCTCTTTGTGCTTTTTCAGCACCGAATCTTGCACTGAAGGTTTTCTCTAGGTTATCTAGAGCCATCTTTTCTAGTTGCTCTTGTTTGTAAGATTCATATGCCTTCTCAATGTTTAGATTAGAAAGGTTAAGAGTATCTAACTCAGTGTTGCTAAATGCTTTAACAACAGGTAGTCCACTTGCTTTAGGGTTTCCGTTATCAATAACGATTCTATCCGCAGGTTCTCCGATTTCTACACCGGCTCCATCTAGAGTAGATAATAGTGCTTTATCAGACATAACATCTTTGTATGCACCTCTTTCCATTTCCTTCATAGATTCCAGTTCTTCCATAGATTCCAGTTCTTCCATAGATTCTTTTTCACCATCTGCTCTCTCTAACATATTCTCATCTTCCATAGACTCTTTAGTAGTGTCCATCATTTCTTCTGCTTCTTCTTTTCGTAGCGTATTGACTTGCTCCATTAGAGTGTCAAGTTCCGCCAATGCTTTTTCTAGTTTAGTCATTTGTTTCACTTCCTTTGTGTTTTTGTCTTGTTTTAGAATATCAAATCGTGCTTCCGGATTAATTCCTTTTTCACAAATCGTCACTTCATGCAATTCAAGTTTGCTTATCTCATTATAGTCTCCCAACTCAGGATGGCTTTTCTTTACTTTCTGTAATGCTTGCCCTCCTATGCTAAATGACCGTAATGAACCTTTTCTAACGCCTCTGTTTATTTCTTTGGCTTTCTCTATGTCGTCTCTTAGTTTAATTACAACAAAGAATCCAACATCGTCTACTTCAGTTTTCCAAAGTTTTCCTGTCTTATCTCTATAAGACTTTACTACTTCTCCAACTTGAACATTTGAATGATTTGTCATAACATTTCTAAACTTAGGGTTTTGCATATACTTAACTACTGCTTCATCTAAAGCCTTTAATGTAATTAAATCATTTTGCTTATCGACAATCTCAATACTTGCATATCCACCGATAACTAAGTCTTGACTACCCTTTAAGATACTAAAGTCATTGGCTCTATTGCTTATCACCGCAGAACTCATAACTCTCGTTTTAGTCATCTTATACTTTCACTATATAAAGAACATGGTATTTTCGGATTAGTTTGGTAATTTAACAGAACTAAACTTATCTTCATAAATGTCCCAAATACCCTCATCTCCCGATTTATCGGCGGCTTTTTGTTCATATCCAGTCCATGCCAACCACATCTTCTTATCTTTTACCGGCAAATACCTTATGTGTAGTTTAGTTTCAAACTTATTACCTTCTAGGAAATACTCATGATAGCCATTTCTTTGAATACCTAGTTTTATTTTACCATAATCTATGGTCTTTTTAGTTTGTACATTATCTGAAACTTGTGCTGGGTATTTACCAGCAGCACCAAATAAATCAAACAGTTCCTTTTCATCATCCACTTCTATTGTCCAATGAAGATTTTTATCTTTTAAGCGAATAGAAAATTGAATATTGTCGTCTTCTCTAAGTGATATCTTAAATTCTCCTTGTCTATATTCTTTAGGAGTTTCGTATTTTTTAATCTCATCCGAACCAAATTTAAATTCTGGGTCTGCCTTTATCTTATTACTTTGGCCTTCTAATATAGGTTCTCTTTGAACAGCCCAATCTTTTAGGTCTCTTTGTTTAGAGTCTAATATATCTTCATACAGGTCTTTATGATTAGTTATCAAAAACTCATGTAGTTGAGCAGTAGTTTGCTCTCCTTTACTAGTTAAAAATTGATGAATAGCAGCAGTAAGTTCTCCTTGTTTAGTTTTCATTATCTCCTCTGCTCTACCTTTCCACATATCTAAATCGGCTAAAGCGTTCTTAGACATTAGATTATTTTCTTCGAAACCATATAAAGTAAAGCCCTCCATATTATATTTAATTATAGCAGTAGTTTCACCATGAATGTAATCCGTTATCTTTATTCCCTTTGTGAGAGCAGACACATCGTAGTTTAGTGACTTCTTAGTATCTCTAGAAAGCATCTCTAAAGTAACTAATTTATCAGGATATTCTACTTCGGGTATCTCTATAACCTTAGCGGAATGTAAAGAATAGCCCATAGAAGTTTTCTTAACTTCATCTACTTTTACTCTAATAATGTCGCCCACATCTACTGATATTTTAGTATTCAACGCCTTTCCTACATTTAGATACTTTACTTCATCTATTTCTACAGTATTTGGTATCTCGTCTAATATTGGCCCAACACCGATAGAATAGGAATGCAGTCCACTTTTTGTTTTTGTTTTACTAAGAACTACTACATCCAAATCTACAAACTTCTTCCACTTAATCCATTTAGGATTTTTCTTAGTCCCTAGATAATAAGTTGAAGTTATGTCTTTAATTACGACTCCTTCCGAAGTAGGCAATTCCATAATATCCTTCGAGTAGGATTCTACTTCTTTTATAGAGTCTGCAAATCTAGTGTCTTTCTTAGAAGGGAATAATAAAACTTCAGAAGAATGTTCGGAGTAGTTGTTAAACAAAGTTCTTATTCTACTATCTAGTTCTTCTTCTAGTAACATTTGAGAATCATGTCGCATAATATCGAAAACATGCGCCTTTAATGTGGCATCGGGGTATTTATCTTTGAACACATGAGAAATAGTATCAGCCCTATGTAGTGCCTCTTTTCCCTCAAACAAAATTAATTCAGCATCTAGAATACATTCCCCAAAGTGTTTTGCTTTCAACTCTTTAACTATGTCTTTGCATTTATCGGTTATATCTTTTTCATTGTAAGAATACACTTTTACATTATTATCTATTTTATGTAGTTGTATTCTCATACCATCATACTTTTCCTGTACTAAATATTCCCCGCTAAAACCTTTTAATTCGTTCATATCTTCTATTTCAAATATGCGATACATCGGTTTGTTCGGAATAATAAAATCACTTTGGGCTTTTTCTGCCTTTTTCATATCAATATCCTTAAGTTCTTTCCATTCCTCTTCACTGTGCTGAGAAAAATATAACAACTCTAACATATCCATAGCGGCCTTTACTTTTGCTTCAACCTTTTTAGAGTCCTTATCGTCGCCATAGTTTTCTATAATGTATAGAGCAATGTCGTCTGCTTCCAAATCTAAACCTAGTAGTCCATCGGTAAGGTCGTCTTCTGTCATGTCCTTTACTGCTAAAGTTTCTTTTCCTAAAGCATGAGTATTATCTCTAATAGCATAATGAACAAACTTAACCATTGATTCAGGGTTATCTAAAAGTTCCTCTAAAACACCTTCCCCAAATCTTTTAGAGAAGGGGTCAATAACAACATCGGATTTATATCTAACTAATTTAATATCTTCGTACAATTCTCTTGCTTGAGGAGAAGTTGGGTCACTAGTATCTCTATGTTCTAAGAGTCTTCCTTCTATAAAATTTTTTAACTCTCTTCCAGCGACATCTAGTTCTTCATAAGATTCTTTTATTTGTTCTACAGCCTTTCGCCATTTGTGACCGTATTCTTTTGGGTCACTATTAGCAGATAAAAAAGCCACTCTAGATATTTCAAACAATTTTACTAATTCTATTGATGAACGCTTGTCCTTTTCAAAAGAGCCGAGTTTCAAAATAACCCCGCCCTTTAGAAATCATATGTATCTCCGGCTTGGCCGTAACCTACATTAGTTCCATCTTTTTGACTTTTAGGAACATTTTCTTCTTTAGTGTCTTTAGGTCTTTTTATTTTAACTGCTTCGCTTTCATCTTCCGAAGGGTTTCTATTGTTGTCCGTAAGAGACTGGTGGAGCATTTCCTTAACCTCTTTGGCTTTCTCTACTGTCATAGAAATAATTCGTTCTTCCTTAGTTACTCTCTCCGGCATATAATCACCCGATGTTATCCACCATTTTATGAATTTCGCTCCAATCCATAGTTGCTACTTCTTCACTACTATCAATTACTTTCATTGTAGGAGAAGGACTATTCGCTACAACAAAGCCCGATTTCATCAATAAGTTATCTTTGTTGTAAACCGCTTTTTCTAAACCTTCTATTTTAGAACTAAGGGCTTTTATAATCTCAAGTAGTTCTTCATTAATTGTACTTTCTTTACTCATCTTTCTTCACCTTTTCTTTTAGGATATACCAAATCTCGAATCTGTCGGTAAAGAAGTTCATACTCTTTACGAAGTTTCGTAGCGGTAGCGACTATATCAATATTCCTTTCATCCATTGATTTTACTTTCTTAGTTAGGGCTTTGTCAGATTTAGTAAAATCTAGCCCCTCTATCATCTCTAACAAGTCACCTAGTTTAGTAAAATCTTGACCAAAGAATTCTGTTGGTTCAGCCGCTTGTAAGGTTTTCTTAAGTCTTTTTTTCTCTTTAGAGCCTAAAGAACTCAAAACATCTTGAGATTTTTTTTCTTCTTTAGAGATGTCAAATTCCTTTCCTTCTTCATAATAGTCCCATGTCATTCTTCATCACTCTCTTTTATTTTATTATTAACTACATTTATCTGTTCTTGTAAAGAATCAAATCTAGCATTTACTCTATCTGCTAATTCTCCCACTAGTCTAACTTCTTTTAGAGTAGTGTCTCCTATACCCATTCCTATTTTGCCTTCTCTAGTCATTTCTATAATAACTGCTTCTTCTGCATTTTCTAGCCACTCTTCCATAGACTTATCGTTTTCTGCATTTAGTTGTTTAAGAATACCTTCTATTTCTTTTATTCCCATAGCAGCAAGTTTCGCCTTATTTGCCAAAGAGACCTGTTCTTCAAAAATATCTTTCTTTCCGGTATATTTTCCTACTAGGTCTTTAGATTCTAAAAGCAGGGGCTTATATTTATTAAAAATTTTAAGCCTCCCTTCTATTGTAGAAAGCCTATCCTTTTCTGTTTCTAGTTGTCCTTCTATTTCTTTTTGAATTTCTAATTTGGCTTCTTCTAATACTTCGGGTTGTGAGGATTTAAGAGCATCTAACATTTCTTTTATTTCAGTTTGAGTTAATCTTCTAGGAGTATCTCCTATTTTAACCCTAACTTTTTCTTTAGCCTCTTGAACTAATTGCCTCGGAGTCAAACTTTTTTCTCCTTTTTTGAATTGTAATTTTTTTCTTTCGGCTTCCCTCATCGCTCTAGATGCTTCTGTTAATTTGCTTCCTCCGCCTCTGTACGGTTCCCTTTCTTCTGTTTTAACATCGTCTTCTTTCTCCGGAATAGTATCGGAAAGTTTCCCAGTTACATATTCAGCGACCTTTCTTTGAACAGTAGAGTATGCTAATGTTAAAGCCTTTAATCTTCTATCAATTAGTATTTCTAAATCATCATCTACTAAAGTTTCGAGGTCGTCAATTTGTTTACTTAAAACTTCTCTAGCCTTTTCTAACTCAGTAAAAACAAATAAACTTCTATTCAAGTCTCTAGATAAATCAGTTAGTATTTCTTTTTGTTTTACTATACCACCGCTAGGGTCTCCAACTATAACAGAACTTATCAATCTGTTATATTGCTGTCTAGCAGTTGCTTTATCTATCATTGATTTTGGAACTTCTCCATTAAATCTTCTGGAATATAAACCTGATAAAAATTTCATAAACTCGGAATCCGAACCCAATTCGGAATATTCTCTTTGTAGTTTCTTAACATCTATTAATTGAGAACTATCTCCTTCTCCTAGTCTAAACTTGCCGTCCACAATAAATTCTTCATAAGGTTGCTCTGTTAAAAGATTTCTTCTAACTTGTAAAAAAACCATCTTATCAAAAATTATATTTATGTTAGCCTTACTTATTTTCTTAAATTTGGCTCTAGAGGCTCTATCATATATTCCATCCGTTTCAGTTCCGGTTTCTTTTATGCTTTTGATATCCTCAAGATATTGATTTAAGATTCTAATATCTCTAGCGGGTTTTCTTCTCCGCTTTTTAGCCATATCGGATTCTAATTGAGAAACTTTTTGTTCTGTTTCTGTTTCTTTAGATGTATCTTTTAATGGGTCAAGACCTTCACTAAAATCTTCATCTGTTTTTTTATCTTCTTCTAAATCCCTTGCTATCTCATCGGGTATAAAATCATCTTCTTCATCTTCTTCGTCTTCTTCATCTTCTTGTTTGAAAAATAAAGACATTCAATCACCTTAAAACGGAATATTTTCTTTCTTTCCTCTTTGCTTAGGAGGCAGAGTAATAACATCAGGAATATCAGAACTGCTAGGTCTAGGCTTATGAGTAGTATCTCTTGGTAGTCCCACGCTAAAATCTCTAGTCTTAGTAGTCTTTCTGCCTTCATTACTATTGGCGGCCTTTACTTGTGCTAGTTCCTTTCTTAATCTTATTTCTTTTTGCCTATTATCTTCTGTCATGGTATTCGCCTCTCGCTTCTTCTATCCACATTTTGATTTCCTGCATCTTCGGGTAATCCTGTAAGTCGCTTATCCGGCCCTACACTCATAGAAGGTTTATTTCTTGTGGTAGCGGGATTTTCCTGTTTCTTTGAACCTTGCATCATTTCTTCTTGCATTTGACCCATTTGTGAAGCATCAATATTAGTTCCCGCATAAGGGTCTAATTCTACATTATCTTGTTTGGAGCCTTCTTGTGCAGGTTGTTCCACAGGTTCAGGCTTTTTGAAAGTAAAGTTTCCATCTTCGTCCATATCAACTTCAAAGCCTAGATTCTTAGTAGAGGCCGCAATATTAACTTCAATCTCTCTCTTTCTTAATACTGCAATTTCATCTTCCTCTTCACTTGGAGGTAATTTCAAATTCCAATCAGTGATTCCGAATTGTTTTACAAGGAAAGGGAATACATAATTATTGTAGACATTTTGTGCCATTTGAACTGCTCTATTAGTTACAAGTATCTGCATACCTTCATTGTTTAATCCCCCACTAGTAGTATTATCTGCCATAAAGACCTTACTTACTCCGAAGAAAGCAGAAATTCTATCCCTTAAATCATCCTTAACAGAAACATATTCCATTTCTTTTAGGCTATCCATAAACTTAATCCACTCTACCGAACCTTTGCCTTCTGCTTCTATTCCCATAATAGGAATAAAGTGGGGGTCTTGTTCCATCTTTTCTTTTACAGCCTTCCAAAAAGATTGCATTGACTCCATGTTTCTAGTTTGAACGGCTAGTAGTCCTCTAGGCATTCTGCTCTTAGTGTAGGAAGAATTGACATAATTCTCCATAGCAAGTAATGTCATAATATTATTGAATAGAGTAACTATTGGAGACTGTCCATATAATCTAGAAGGACTGTATTTACTGAAATGCAATACTTCTCCTTTCAAGAAATACTGTTCTTCCCCAGTGGCTCTATTAACATAGTGAACAGGGAAAGTTTTAGCACCGCATTCTTCGCAGGGAACATGCGGTTCAGTAGAGAAAAAGGTTCTATGATTTACACAAGTAAATGCTTTATTTCCTCTTTCCCCATATTCATCTGAATAAATGTACATTGTCGCAGGGTCTCCCCTATACAATTCTTTTATTCGATGCATTCTTATTTTACCATTACCATCTAAGAAATACTCTTTAACTAAAACAATGTAGGCATCGTCCATAACATTAAGGTCATCTTCTAATTGCTTCATCACATCAATGAATAATTGTTCAGATTTGTTTACATATCCCTCAATAAAACTTTCAGCATATTTTAGTTGGTCTACATCGGGTGTTTTTAGTTTTTCACTACCACATCTAGAACACTCGGAGACAGGCCTTTGGTGTTTTTTACCACAGTCTAAACAAAGGGCTTCGTATGCCTTTTCCCATACATATCCTCTTCTAAATATTTCTTGCTTTAGTTGGGTAATGCAAGTTCTAACTATGACCGACTGATTGACGATGCTGTAAATAAGAGGGGCTGTCATATGATAGGTGTTAGGCCTCTCTTGTATTCCTATATTGTAGATTTCTCTATCAGCCGGTTTAGGAGTAGTCCTTCTAAATAAATTACGAAGAGAAAATCTTTTTTGTTCGACCATATTACCTACCCCTGATTCTTCTCAATCTACTACCTATTATAGTATCTTTGGCTTAACTGCCCTTCCGCCACTTCTTATTTTTCTTTTCTTTGGTTTTACTTGGACTCCATTTTACCTTATCAGCCCAATATGCCGCAGACATTTTTCCACGCTTAATGTTTTCTTCATGACGAGATTTGAAGGCTTCTCTTTGTCCCTTTGTTTGATTTGTTTTGACTCCCTTCTGTCCAAAAGGAATATATTTTCCTTTTTTATTCTCCCATGCGTAAACATGATGAGATTTAGTCTTATGACTTGTTAATCGTTGAGGTTTGTTAAGCCCTTTGAGACCCTTTTTTCTTGCTCTTTCTAGTGCTTTGGTTCTAGGACTTTTAGGTTTCTTTTTCTTTTTAAGAATATCTTGCCAGTCACTCATAAGCATCACCTAACATATATCCTATTTTCTTTCCGGCTTCTATGTCGCTTGGATAATGACTACCCATTTGAATCCTAGATAGTGCTATTCTATCAGCCATTTCTTTTAACTGTTTCTTCTTATTTGGAAATTTACTACTAAGTATTCTTTCTAATCCATAGCCTAGCATAGCATGACCACTAGGAAAAGCAGGAGTATCATCGGTGGTTGTCTTTGTTGTAGGTATTTCTTCACTTACTTGAAATGGTCTGGGTCTATTGTATTTCATTTTTTCAGTAATAGCATAATGATTTATATCTAATATAAAATCTTCATAGTCATCACCATCTTCCCCAACAATATCAAACATTTCTATATCCGGTTTTAGGTCAGCATCGTCCATTTCTTTTGGTTTAAGTTTTTTATCTTTCATAATTTTTAGAACTTTGGAAATCTCTTTTTCTTCGTCGGGATAACTCATATTAGGTATTTTTATTTTAATAGATGGAGTTCTATCTAAGGATTCCTTACGATTAGCAGACAGTTTGCCCTGCCACTTTCTTTTTAGAATATCCATCCAACTCATTTAAGTCACCTATACTCTGATATGTTCTATTACTGCTTGACGAGTATTGTTGATTCCTGCCCTTGTGTTAGAGGCTCTTTCTGCCAAAGAAGAATTAGTAACAATCCTACTTCCTACAGCCTTCATCCATCTATCTAATTTATTCTTGAGAGTACCTATTACCTTTTGCTGAACTCCATTTTTAAGCAATTGTTCTTTGAATTTATTTTTGAATTTTTCTGTTTTAATATCAAATGTTTGGCCTATTGGTATAGATTCTACTACTTCTAGTAGAGTAGATTTTGCTAAAGAATAGTTACTACTAAACCATCTTCTTCCTTTAAGAATATCCATGTGTTTTAAAATACCCTTATCATAAGATTCTTCTAATTGTTTAGCATATCTCATTAAATCTCGACCTTCTCTAATTCTACTTCTGCTACCTACCATTAGTAGTTCAGCAGTTTTCTTCATCATCTGTATGGTATTTTCTAAGGCTTTTTCTGTGACTTCATCTAAGCCTTTAGAGTATTTTCTATCTACTTTTATATTCCCTCTTTCAAAATCTTTTAGCACTCTTTTAACAGAATCATTAGTTAGACCTTGTTGTAGGCTTCCTTGAGAATACATTTCCCAACCACCTCTAGAATAAAAATCAGCAAAGAAACTATAATACTCTTCAAACTTTTCAGTAGGGACTTGAACAGGAATGGTTGATAGTTTAGTAGATTTAGATGTCATTGGCCTTCCTAAGTTTCTAGTGGTGGCTTTTCTATGTAGCCAAATATTAGGACTTCTAGCATCTCTACCAACCAATGCGGTTTGTTTTAGAATGCTAATCCAAGTCATGTCATCATCTCTAAAATGATTTGGGTTGTAGGCCGAACTTTCTAATTACTCTTCTCAGGGCTATTCTTTTAATTCTATCTTTATTATTTCCTTGTAAATAAGGGTCTTTCATTTCTCTTTTAAGTTCCTGCAACTGTTCGTCCATTAATTGATAGTTTTTACCATCCACTTTGAATCTGACACCCATTTGTCTAGGTCTTTTGAGAATGCTAGTCCAAGACATTTTATTTCCCCTTTCTTCTCTTATAGGTTTTACAAGCCGCACAAGTAGGTCTACATCTTTGTTTAGTTCCTTTAGAAGCATCTTTTCTTCCACAAGGTTTTGCTCCTGCTTTATCATCTTCACATGATTGGCAAGAAACCCAACCCTTTACTTTCGGTTTTCCTTTTTCGCCTCTAGCCGATTGTTCAAACCATGTTTTCAAAGGATTAGCCTTTTTTACAGATTTACCCCAATTTTCACAACCTACTTTATCACACGCTACAAAAGCACCACTTCTGTATGCAGAATTTCCACCTTTATATCTAACACTTACCTTTCTATAACAGCAAGGACTTGTTTTACGCTTCTTTTTCTTTTTCAATATGTCCTGCCAACTCATGCTTTCATCCCCTTGGGCTTACCGGCTTGCTCCCAACACTTTTTACAAAATCCGAATGGATGAACATCTTTAACAGTAAAGCATCTACCACAATACTTGAACTGTAGTTTCTGTTTACTAATTACCCACTCTTCTGCATTCACGCCAGTATTCCTCCGATGTTTTCTAGTTCATCCATAACAGATATTTTACAGTTGTCTTTATATTTTTGAATATCGTCAAGATATATTCCTTCTTTTAGCCAATCAAAACCAACATGGTCTCTATGGTTTTCCCATTTCATTAACTTGAAAATTTCATCGCATCTAGGTTTATACCATTCTGCTTTTTTATATGACTTCTTCATACGAATTAATTCTAACAGTAATTTAGCATTACCTTTCTTTAATCTAAAGTGTGGTAAACATTTAGTTAATAGTTCACTGACATCTGCTTGAGAATAAAAATTTAGACGGTTAATTAGCCTAGTATCTTGCGGTGATTTTTGGTCTAAGTGCATTCTTCCAAAACCAATTGACTTATGCATTTCTTTCATAAATACCTTTCCTCTTTCACCAGTAGCCACTAACCCAACTCTAGGATTCATATTTCTATCTAAAGTAATATAGCCATCCGAGTCAATAAATGCCGCAGTATAAGCCCAAATATTCTTTTTAATAAGAGAAGGAACTTTGTAATAACATCCGTCACTTGAAGCGATTTCTAACTTTTTAATAGACTTAGATATAATATTAGGATTAGTAATATGAAACATATCACTAGGCATTTTTTCATGTATTCCTTTTGCTGTTATTCCTTGATGTTTTGTTATTGTATATTCTATAAACTCTAACTGCCTTTGTTTCTTACTTTTGTTTAGAGTTTGAATAGCAACTGCCTTCAAGCATTTTCTGAACTCTTTTTTCGCAGTTGACATATTTTTAGATAAGACGCTATACTCCTTTGAGTAGGCCATGCCTTCTCTATCTAGTTCTGCTTCCCAATATTTACAGAGAGAATCTACTACATTTCTTCTAGATTCTAAATCTTTCATTTTATTTAGTTTGGCTAAATCTTTCTCGGAAAATCTCATTTTTCTAAACACTTCTTTGTAAGGTGATAGCCAATAGATACTATCAATTGATTTTCCTATATGTTCACTATATGCATCTATAACAACATCAATCGCCTTCGTCATATTTTCTCTTAGATTACCTTTTAGTTGTCTTCTATTGTTTCTCATTTTTTTTACCAGTTCCGGTACATTTTGTTCATGAATAATATATTCATTGGGAAAAACATTCATTATTTTTTTTGCTTCACTGGCATTAATAGAATAGGTTTTTGAAATAAGAGTTAATTCTTCTACTTCGGACATGACATAATCTGTAGATAATAGTTTTGAAACCTCAATATCTTCGGGAAGGCCTTCTATTATCTCTTCTTCTTGTTGGCTTAATTCCTTCAGCCTACCAAATTGTTCTTCGGCGTCTTCTAGTTCATCTATCGTTAGATTCATCCTCTCACCTCAAAAATTTAGTCCTAATAATCCACCCGAATTACGGTTAGGTTTAGGGTCATCAAATAATCCCATATTGTCCAAGAGTATGAATTTATCTGAACTTTGGTAAGTAGCGGCGTTTGCTAATGCTAAACTCATAACCATGTCATCATGTGCGCCGACTCCTTCAAACTTACCTCTTTCAGTAATGGCAAACATAGACAACTCTTCGATTAAAGCAGAAGTAACTCTCCTACTTTCTTCATTACCATAAGGAAAGTTCATTTTTTTATTTTCTAAACTCATCTGTAAATTTAAAATTATTTCCTGTTTCTTTTTTCTAGTAGTATTAAAATCATGTAAGTTTATATCAGCCACTTGTCGTAGTTCTTGTGTAAACGATTTAGCGAAAGTATTTGTTTCAAAGAGTATTGCTTCGGGTCTAAAAACTTGATTGATTAGTTTTACTTTTTGTATATTTTCTCTAAACTCTACATTCTTTGCTCTATCTACATAAATGATTGATTTGTTTTCTTCTTCATCCATTTCAATAACTGTGATTACATTGTAGTCTCCATCAGTAGAAATGGCAGGGTCAATACCAACAAAATATTTGTAGCCTTCTCTTTTTAGTGGCCTCAAAACAAAACTACTATTCTTGGCTGCTTCCAAATATTCAGGATTAAATAGCGAAGTACCAGTAGAAATAGGTACACACATATACTCTCTTGTAAACATTAATGTCCCTACTTCCGCCTTTCTAGCCATAAGTGAATCATAGTCCCATCTATTAGGCCATAATGGTTCATTGAGCGCATTAAGGCAAGGATAGGTTCTAAGAGTATATGCTTGATTTTCTGAAAGTTGGGCGTATATATCTGTATAACTAAATGGTGTTCCTATAACTCTTAACGATGCTGAATGGTGAAGAGTAGGTATCATGTCACCATAAAACCAATCAGTTACTTTTTGAATTCCGCTTATACTAAACTCTTTCAAAGGGTCGTCAATAATAATCTCTTGAGGGTGAAGACCACGAATCTGTGAACCAACGGAACGCTCTAAAATTTGATTACCGTTTGTCAAAGTAATGTTTCCAATAGCCCAACCTCTTGCGGGTTTAAATTTTTTAAGCAAAGGATTGTTGAATAGTTTATCTATGTCTCTCATGTGAACCATAGTCTGCTTTTGGTTAGAAGAAATGTATAGCATTTGATATGGTGGTTCTTGAAATATCAAATTCCATACTACCCAAGCGTGCATAAATACTGATTTACCGTGACCTCTCGAACAAATAATAACAGTTCTTTGAGTATCTCCCATAAGTTCTAGCCACTCTTCTTGATGTTTAGCAAACTCCCAACCTAATACATTTTGAAAGAAGTATGGAAATGAGTTTTTAGATAATTCCATATCCATTTGGTGTTCAAAATTTAAAGCCTCTATATCCACACTACCATCTCTTTAAAATTGAATGCCAAGCCTTAGTAACTACATTATTATAGATTAAAACATTATCTTCACCATAAGCATCTATTTCTTTTTGAACTATGTCTCTAGGAATAGTCTTAGGTAAATCGTTCATATCAACTACTTGCCACCCTCTTCTTAAAAAAAACCCTTTCCAATAAGGCTCTAGATTATTAATGAAAGTAATTGCAGGTTTTGAACCAAACTTTTTCATTTTTTTATTCACTAATTCTCCAGCAACCCCTTGATTTTCATATTCAGGAATAACATAAGTTCCGGCACTTGCATAAAATAAACCGTTATCCTCAATACCACTATACGCAACAGGGACTTCTCCATCATAAGAAATAAAATACATTGGATTGACAGCAGACAAGGTAGTTTTAATAGTTGCCCTCTGCCTTCTAGGTAACTTTAGATACGCTTTATTATTATTAGTCCAGTAGCCATTCCAAATCCTAAGCATGTCCTCTTCGGAATACAATTGATTTGAAATAGTTACAGCCATAATTACCAAACCCTTTGTCTAAATCTAGCCTTAATTAAATATACATGGTCAGCAGTTATGCCATAGTCTCTACCTATGGAATCATGAGAATCAATTGACTTAACAATACTTTCTACTTCCATGTGACTTAAATCTAAATTTTCTTCTTTGTGCATCTTCTCTATCATTAGGTCTACACTATCAAAAGTCAAAGGCAAGAAACCATATACAGTTTCTTTTCCTAATGCCTTTCTAATAACATCATGAGCATTAAGTAGTTTTTTATTAATCATTTTACCAATAGTAACGGGGGAGTCTTCTTTTACACTATTTCTTAGCAATTCCATTAGTTCGAAATAAGCCTCTCTTCTTTTACTTTCTTCCCTGCTTCCTCCGGCAAACAGACTTTGTTTTTCTTCTAGAGTATTTATGAAATCCAACTTAAATGAAGAAGAACCCGTTCTAGTTTCATTTGCTCTTTCTTCTATAGTCTTACCTTTTATTTTTCTATTCTTTTTACTAAAGTCTTGAGTTTCGTCCATGATATTAAATAACAATAAAGAAATAAAACCTAGAGCATCGCTTGATTCTACTCCGAACTTTTTAAGAGATTTTGCTGCTCTCTTACCTGCGGTAATTAAATCATTAGTAACATTGGTGTCAATGTCTTGATAGTCTTTTAAATAATCTATTATATTTCTAAAATCGTTAGGTGTAATTTTTTCGAATCTTCTAGTGCTTCTAAAGAATGGGCTAGTGATTCCCGTTGAATTACCTAACAGTTTATTTATTTCCTTTACTACTTTACCACCGACTGCATTATAGAAAGAAGGAACTGAAACTGGAAGCATTCCTTTATTCATTGGCTCGTAGTAGTATTCTTCTGCTGCCTTGAAGAATTTTTTAACTACTTCTTTTGCCTCTCCTTCTTTAAAAGTGCTTTCTAGTTTTGGAGGTGTTGGTTTATACGCCGTGTCTTTAGCATAAGATTGTATCGCTGAACCTCTTTGAGTGTCCTTAAAATCAGTAATGGTCTTATCTTGTCCCCTAGTGGCTCTTACCCCTACTGCTTCTCTAGCACCTTGAGGGAATGATTTCTTATCGGAAACTAAAACTAAAGAAGCAAGGTCATTGAAAAACTCTTTAATAAAATTCATATTATCATAGTCTATTGTTTTATCATAGTCTAAATTTACCCTCTGTCCTCCATCTCGAGTAGATAACGGATAAAATCCTTTTTCCATTCTGCCATAGACAACATAAAATGATTTATCCGCTAGAACAGAAAGAGGTAAAGCAAATGGGAAAGTAGAATTCTCCCCTTCGGGGTTTTCTTCTATTCCTTCTATTGCTAGAGTATCTTCCAATTCGTCTAGTAATCTACTAACATTTCCTCTAACACTGAAAGTTAAATCATCTTGAGCCAACGCCCCTTCTAAGTATGTCTTTAGAATATCATAGTGCTTTTTTATTATCGCTACCAGTTTTACATTTCTACTGTTTTCCCATACTAACAAAGGGTCTGCTTTAGCAGGAATAGATTTTGCTTTTTCCATAAAGGCTGGCAATTCTTCAAATTCCTCCGAAGCAGAATTCAAATCATCTTCTGATATAGTAGCCCCTGTATATTGACTATCCGAACCAACGGCATTTAGAAACGCCTGTTCCATAGCCTCTTGTTTTCCTCCGGAAATATTTTCTTCTCTTTGTCTTTCTTCGGGAGTATCTTTCATTTCTGATATTTTATCATACAATCCTTGTGCTTGCATAATTCTAATCAACAGAAGAATAAACCTTGCTCCGGCATCTGCTACTAGAACATCAGCAAAGGGAAAGTCAGCAATATAAACAAACTGTGTATAATCTCCACCATCCAAATCATATCTAGAAATAAATTTATTAGCCTCTTCATTATCTAATTGTTTTAGTAGTTGAGATAAATCTTCCAAGGATTGTAAAAAAACTCCTTCCTTTTCTTTTACTACATTAGCCCAAAACTTGTAGACTTTCTTTCTAGTCTCTCCTTTAGAAACATCGACTGCTCCCATAAGTTCACCTAAAGGATATTTTAGTTCTCTCTGTTTTGGTTCGGCCTCAACTTCTTCTATTCGTTCTAAAATAAATAAAAGATTATCCTGCGCTATTTTATTAGAGCCAAAGGCACCCATGCCCAGTCTTTTTTCTATTCCTATTTTTACTCGGTCTTGAACTTCTTTACTAGCAGTAATATTGAAATCTTCGGGCAATCTCCTACTTACTATATCTCTTGCCTCAATAGGTCTGCCCCTTCTGCCTTCTAACATTAGTTGCCTTGAATAGTTATTTACTTGTTCTTCTATACTTGCGACATCAATAACTTCTTCACTTGATTCTAGGTCTTCTAAGGTGTTTCCTAGAGCCTCTTTAAACAACTTTCTATCTTTTAGATAATTTTTGTCTGTTCTATCTACCTTGTTTTGCTCAAGATACTGTTTACTCCATTGTTCTATGATTTCAGTTTCCTTTCTTCTTCTCTTTCCTTTAGCAGTAATTCCTGCTATGGTCTTCAAATCTTCTTCGCCCACTTCTACGGCTATGCCACCACTCTCTATTTTTGTCATTACATATTCCTCCGTAGTATTCCGACTCCTTCATCCGATAGAGCCTCTAAAGCCTCTTTTGCTTTAGTCGAGCCTCCCCTTCCTAATTTAAATTTTCCTCCGGTATAGTTTTTAGCAAACAACTCTACATGCTTTTGAAAATCACTAATTATTTCTGTTTTTAAATTGTTAAGTATCTGAGGTATGTCCTTTTCAATTTGCTTGGCTACCTCTATATCTCCTTTATCATCTAGTTCTTCATATGCAGATAGTAGTCCGTCTGCTCCGACTACTTCTGCGGTAAGGCCTATAAAACCTAAAAATTCATTCATGCTTAAATTAGGGATAGTTGCTTCGATATCAAAAGTCCTAACTATTTCCATAAGACCTTTTGTTTCGGATATACCAAGAAGATATTCAGCAAACATACTGTTATTTAGCCCACTTATCTCTCTTAATGTAATTAAAGACGGATTGTTGAATTTTCTACCTCCTTCCGTTCTTTGTTCTCCAATATCCGTCAATTCAACATCAATATCTTTCAGTTCTATTACTTCTGTTGGGTTGTCCTTATCATATATTTGAGCATGAGTAGCCCCATCCTCGGTATTGGCCATTATTATCTGCCCTTTACTATCCCTTTGATTAGTAGGTTTGTTGTTTTCCTCTTTACCATTAAAATATACCACATTATATAGGTCAGATAACTCATTTTCAATGATTTTTGCCTCCGAAATACTAGGATTATTCCTTAAATATACGGGTAAATTAGCCCTATTTTGCTCTTTTAGACGCTTAAAACCCATACTTAGCCTACTGGGATTCTTCCTATTTTTAACTAAATCGGTGATTTTTCGCTTCTTTCGTGTTTCACTTCCCTCAAAATCATACTCTGATAGGTCTATTCCTTGGTATTCAGTCTTTCCTTGTTGTAAAGTTTGGTATATTTCATCAATTAACTTTCTTTCTATGGCATAATCGCTAAAAAGATTCTCATTTCTAATCTTTAGGCTAAGTTCATCTACCCATTCTTTACCAAATTCGCTACTTATTATGGTTTTTGCTATAGGAGACATAAGCAAAGAATCACCCATGCCGGAAATCATAACATAATTCTTAATCAGAGGGTCATTTGGTATAAAAGCAGATTTATTACCGGAAACTGCTTCATTTATAGTCTCTATGTACTCGTCAATAGTGGCTTCAGTGAAGGTTTTTACGGTATATTGTATTCCTGATAGTTTATCTCTTGTCATTCTTAGAGCATCTTTGTCTAATGTAGAACTAGACTCATCTTTTACTAATTTTATTGTAAGTTTTCTAATATTTTCATTGTAATACTCCAAAATAGACGGATTTGAGTTAATTAGTTTAATTAATTCATTAAATCCGGTAAATTGTCCAGTTTTTTTGTATAATTTACCGTTTTTATTGTCTGAATCTATCATTTCTGCAAATTCATCGACTATATCTTCATTTCCCTTGTATGGAGTTATAGTGAAGTATGGTTTTTGCTGTCTAGTAGTAATATATTGCCACATATTCTGTGCATCGGGGTATCTATTCCACTTTCCGCCCTTTCCTGTTAGTGGAAATTGTGTAGTTTTTGTCAAAAACTCTTCAGTTTCTTTTCTTAACTGGCTTTGTTGCGCTAACAGTTCATCACTAGCCCCATCCGGTTTCCTTTTTGCTCTCTCTACCTCTTTAGTAGTGTCATGAAGCCTAGTAATTATATCCATTAAGGGGTCTTTTGTTTTAGTTGGGCGAGATATCCTCAAAGACATTAATTTTTCAAGTCTTTTCTTGGCTTCTCTAGGGTCTTTTCCTCTTTTTTCAGAAAATTTATCTATTTCATCAAACAAAGTTTTTCTATTTGGGTTATCTCCGGAAAGATTATCTAAAAACCTAGAAAATTGTTTAGCCTCTCTACTGTCTTTGTTAGAATTTTTAAAATCTTGATAAAACTCATCAAAGATTTGTTCTCTAACCAGTGTTCTAGCCAAAACTTTTACCCTAGTAATAGGTAAAAAATCTTCTTTGAGTATTTCTAACCAGTTCAAAGTGCCACTCCCTACAAACTGAGTGCTTCTTCAACAGGTTTTAGTAGTTTTTCTAAATCGTAGTTGCCAAGTCGCTCAACTACCATATTGTTTTCTCTAATAAAAATAGTAAAGCCACCTCTTCCTTTTTGCAGTAGTTCCAATCTTTTATCTTCAAAGTCAATAAACATTTTAATTCCTGCTTTACCATGACCACCTTTAACTGCGCTAGCATCAAGACCTAATTTAAAGGCAAAATGTTCCATAAACTGTCTAGGAAGTAGCATCTTTAGTAATATATTTTTCCAATTCATTGTAACTTCTCCTGCATTTTTTCAAGTGGTATTTTACCTTCTGCCATAGCGTTGATAACATCATCAAGCCGTTCGATATCTTTTTGTAAATTTTTAATCCATCTTCTTTTGTATTGTTTCATTATTAGTCTTAAACGAACATCAGGCTCTATTTCTTCTAGTTTCATTTTTCTTGCATAGTTATCAAATAGACCATCAGCAAACTTAGTTGCTATATCTCTAGGAGTCAAACCTTCAAACTTAACAATATCTTGCCAACTCATTGTAATTTCTCCTGCATTCTTTGTTTAATATCTAACCATATTTGTGGATTATTTTGGGCTAATACTTCTTGGACTATTTGCATTTGATGAACGATTACGGTATCTTGTCGCCTATGTATCAATTTACCCTTAAACTCCATCAAGTATTTTAATGATTCTCTTACTTCTCTAGCGAGTTTAGTTAGAGCATCAATCATCTTAGGGTCTAAATCATTTCCTAATTCATCAAAGACTTGTGACATTCTCACTTCTAATTTAGCGACATTGTTTGATAGTAGTTCAACTTCATTGACATCTTTCTTTGCTATCATCATAGCCGCACTCTCTTGGACAATAGGAGTTAAGTGATGTTTAAGATGTCTTTGGATTTGTTGTTGGGTAGTATCTAATTCAGCCGCTACTTCTCTAGTAGTTATATCTCCATTAGACAGAGCCATTTCAATCTGTTTTCTATTAGGCTCGACGCATAATTTACACTTAGGGTTAGAACTCATTTCAAATTCTCCCATGTGATTTCTTTGATGTTGTGCAGCAGTACCGCTTCTCCATCCATATTTTTCATCTAACTCATCACAAGTAATAGAACCACTTTCCAATAAATTTTCTAGTTCTGTTCTATCTTCATGTTGGCACATACCACAACGCTTTCTTGTTACCATATTAATACCTCAAAATATCCATCCATGATTTCAATACTATTCTCTCTTTAGTATTAGGAGCATTCATGCTTTGTAAATCTCTAGTTCGAGTAATCACTGATTGATTTAACAAAGCCTTCATAGCATTCTTAGTAAGTTTGAAATTTATTTTCCTAACATCTGATAAATTAAACATCTCCATTATTTTATTTTTAGAGGAAGGAGAAAAATTAAAATCTCGCTCTCTTAACATTCTCAGTGATTGGGAAGTTTGAAAATCATTATCATTATATAGTGAGGTATTCCTAAGCAAAGCCTGTGCATATCGCTTTATCTCCGGTATCTTTGCCAATTCAACTGCCTGTCTCTTTTGACTAACGCTTACTACTCGGTCTTGTATTCCTTCATCTCTAAAATCAAAACCGTCTTCTTTTCTTCTAATAACATTCTGCCAAGCAGGTTTACCATCCGGTGCTTTAGTAGTTCCTCTTCGAAGTAGTGCTTCTTTAACAAATCTAACAATAACTTGAGGAGTCGCCGTACAAGTAACCATTCCAATAGTTCCTGCCGGAGAATCCTTAGTGTTTAGTTTAGTTAATCTCTCAATAAGAGACTTTTCTTTGTTACCTATTTTAAATTCTGTGTTTTCAAACTCTCTTCTAAGTTTATCTACTAGTAGTCTACCATCTTTCCAAAAAGATGTATTCCTTGTTGCCTTAGTAAAAAAGGTTTCAAAGGCGTTTAATTTTTCCCACTCTTTAAAATCATCTTCCCCTATTGGTGCGCCCCCTACTTCTATAGGTTCTTTTACTGCTTGAATAGCATCTTCTAAAATATATCTAAGTCCCCTAGAACTAAACTCAGAACTATTAGATTTATTGTAAAGTGCTTGATGGGGAATATTACCTCCGTCCATCGTTCCACTAAACCAAGCATTAGGGGCTTGTGTAGTATTGTATTTTTTGGCATATTTAGCCGTAGCATAGTGACCCGTTACTGTTTTAGCCTTCATTGGTTTTCCCCTAGCATCCTTTCTATTTTCAGTAAACACAATAAAAGCAGGGTCTAAAGCAATGCCTTCTTTACCCACATCTTTTCCTGTTTCATATAATTCCTCCAATACCTTTGCTAAGTCAGTGATGTCTTCTAAATCATCATCGCTAAGATAGTTCTTTTGTAAAACTCTATCCATTGTTTTGATAGCCTCTACTGCCCCTTGTCCTATTGCACCTGCGGCTCGATTTCTACTATCGTCTCTAACATAAGTTCCCGTAAGATGATTCTTAAGAAAATCAAAAAGAGTTGGAATATTTTTTACCCGCATCTTACTACCGGAAATACCTAAACAGGCTTTCTTCCACTTAGCATACTCATTAACAAAATCATACTTATCGAGGTTTTGATTAATTTCCATACCTTTGTAATCAATCGTCTTCTTCTTTATCTTTCTTCTTTTTACCACGCTTTTTCCCCCCATAAGTTATATTGAATAGTTTTCCCGAAACTGCTGAAGGAGAAGTAGTAGTGACTGCTCCCGCTTCTTTCTCTATGCTTTCCTTATTAGTTTTTTCTTTAAGAATATTTTTCCAACTCATAATAAAATCCCCTTTGCCATTTCATTGTAAGAAAGATTTAGATAATTACACAATTCCTTCACTATCTTAATCGCTTTCTCTTTATCCTTAGTAACAAATTGAGATGCTATTCCTTGCCCTTCACCAACGGGAGAACCCCATAAACTTATACTAAATGCTTTATCGTCTCTAGTAAAGTCATAGTTTGATACTGTAAATTCGACTTCTGCTCCTTTTGAAAAATCTTGACTAGTTATTGTTGTAACAAAATATTTATTCAACAAAAGGCGGGAATACGATTGCTCACTATACTGAAGCCATGTTAAAGGGAACTGTTTTACACTATAACCCGTATTTCCTGTCTCCTTTTCAAAGGGATTTCCCCATGCTCTTTTAATTTCACAGGCTTTTTCTTCATCGGAAAGGTAGTTATACGAACCACCTACTTGACTTTCATTTGAAGGCTCTCTATCTATAATACTATGTAGTTTATTTACCCATCTTAAACAATCATCATCTTCTATATCAATATCTATATCTTCGATTTCTTTTACCCTACCTTGAGTTATAGTTTCTTTTAAGATATCTTTCCAATTCATATCAATCACTTGTGCCAATTAAATCCAGATTCTCTTGCGTCATAATATCCCGATGTTCTATATATGTTATTTGAGCCTCTAGCCAAATTTACCGTCTCTCCCCCAACACCCCGAACTAAGCCAGTATCTTCACCATTAGTCCAAGACAACATAATTTCGTTTTTTCCGCTTGGGGATGTAACCTCAAGTCTATTTACATTATATTGCCAATTAAAATTAAAATCTCTGTAAATTATATATCCTTCAAATTCGATAGTTATTGCTGAACCATACTCCTTATCTGTTTGAGGTGTTTCTTCAAGAATTTCTAATACCTTACAAGCAACATTTTCAGGTATTGGATTATATATAGAAGCAGCCGATTCAAAAATATATTGTTTAAGTGAGGTAAATTTATTTTCTTCTTTTACCTTAAGTCCAAAAAACGAAAAGTCAGCCCTTTGCTCATCCCTTTCTATTTCAAAATATTTTTGGTTCTGTGGCCAACCTGCTTTCCATCTTTGTCTTAAAAGAAGATTATAATTTTTCAATTTATTTGCCATTCGTTGTAATTTTCTGTTACAATCGTCATCTTCTATATCAATATCTATATCTTCGATTTCCTTTACCCTTCCTTGAGTTATAGTTTCCTTTAAGATATTCTGCCACTTCATATTAATCACTCCTGCCAACTAAATCCAAACTTTCTAGCATCATAATATCCTGAGTATTTATTTATTCCACTAGTATCAATTATGCCTCTGTCTTTATCATAGACACCAAAGAAAGATTCTCCGTTTTCCCACTCTAACCATATTTGTGGATTGTTTTGGTCTTCACCTTCCTTACCAATAGCAAGACTATTGTTATTATCTTGATAGTCAAAATTAAAACTTCTTAATATTTCCCAAGTTACTCCGTCATGTTCAAAATAATATGTTTTAATATTTTGACTTCCTCCACCATCGGAGTGAGTTTTTTGATGACTTTCTAAAATTTCTAATGCTTTACAGGCTACGGGTTCGGGAACAGGGTTATAGATGAATATGGTGCTTTCGGTAAAAACTGGAAAAGAATACATATCAGACTGTTCCTCGTCTATATATATTCCAAAAGAGTTAGTTTCATTATTAGTTTTGTGCTTCACACCTGCAAAATACTCTGCATATCTCGGCCAACCTGCCTTCCACCGTTCTTCTAAAAGAAGATTATAATTTTTTAACTTGTTATACATTCGTTGTAATTTTCTATTACAGTCATCATCTTCTATATCTATATCAATATCCTCTATTTCTTTTACTCTACCTTGAGTAATGGTTTCTTTGAGAATATCTACCCACTTCATTTGAAAACCCCATAATTAGTTAGTACATCTATAGCCCAAGACTGTTCTATGTGTCGAAGTAATTCTTTAATATTGTTACTATCTCTTTTTATATCCTCTTCGTTAATAACAAGAATTAACTTAGCGTCTTTTTTATTTCCTCTCCAATCGAAATATAAATCTAATCCTGTTTCTCCATATTCACTATCTCGTTTGTCTCCTAATCTATCTACTAAATTATAAACAAAAAGATGAAATATCTGTCTTACATTTTTTGCTCTATTAACGCTAAAGCCAGTCATAAAACCTGTTTTCTCATAAGTTTCCTTCGCTCTATTTTTCATATTAATAATTTTGGTAGACGCACTATGTGGATGAGTCATATCTTCTTTTATTAGACAAGCAGTTTGTTCATCTACTTCTAGCGGTAAATAAGAATATACTCCCCGTCCACCTAATCTAACCGTACTATCATCCGGAAGAAGGTTAATTCTATCCACGATTTTTAATAATCTGTTATACCATCTACGACAGTCATCATCTTCTATATCTATGTCAATATCTTCTATCTCTTTCACACGGCCTTGAGTAATTACATTTTTTAGAATATATTTCCAATTCATATTACTCCCACCCCTTATACCTACCATTAAATTTCTTTCTTGCTTCTTTCGATGAATCGGGTATTTCTCTAACCCTCTCCATGTAGTCCTGCATCAATCTTCTAGTGCCTGTAAAATCCCAAGAACAATGCCTATATAGCCTCTCAATAAATCTAAATAAATCTTTATCGGAATCAGCGTAATCGTCAAAGTCTACCCTTTCAATATGAATTTCAATAAACGATTCGCTTGATTCCTTAAAATTACTTCTTGGCCAAGATTCCATAAATCTAAGTCTGAGGCTAAGTTTAGGTTTTATAGTCCATTCATGCATATAAGGGTCGCCTTCCTCCTCAAGAACATATAGTTCTATTCTTACTATATCCCATCCTGTTTTATTTCTTCCCTCAATCGTAGTAGAAGAACTTATAGGAATAGGCAAGTCTCCCTTTTTATTTACTACCAAAGTTTTTTCTATCGCTTCTTTAAATTCACAGGCTTCTGCTTCTGTTATACCTTTACCAACATCATTCTGTTTTAACTTGTCCATTCCTGCGTGTTTCTTAGCAAAGTCTACAATAATATCTTGAAGTCGTTGAAGCCATCTACGACAATCATCATCGTCTATGTCAATATCTATATCCTCAATTTCCTTAACCCTATTTTGGGCTATGGTTTCTTTAAGGATATCTTGCCATGACAAGTCAATCCCTCAAAAATTTAGACCAACTTTTACCAACCCAATCATAGTCTGGGAATTTAGTAGTAAAGGCATTGAAGTGTTGAGCAAAAGCATCTGTCTCTATTGGATATAGTTCGTCATCTTTAGATGTCATTCTACTAGCGAATCGCATCCTTTCTAATACTTCCAGTTTAATCATATCTTGACTCACATTCAAGGTATAATTTATCTTATATCTTTTATCTCGTATTAGTCCTCGTATGGTTTTTATGACCTTTCTTTCATTTACGGATATTCTTTCTATTTCCTCTTCATCTTCTTCGGTTAAATCTTCTCTTCTATCCCTTATCTCCTGCTCTAGTTTACCAGTCATGGCATACAACTTATCACTAGCCATTTCTATTACTTGAGCCAAGATTTGATTTCCTATTTTTTTGACCAATTCTATTTGTTTAGGAGAAAGGTTGAATTTCTCCATATCCGGATTATCTTCCTCTTCCTTAACGGATAATTCACCGATATCTGCTATTTCTTGTATTTCCTCTCTAAAACTCTCATCTTTTAATTTTTCACTAAAGTAGTTAATTGGCGTTGTTAAAGCCTCTAACATATATTCTTCTATTTGAGGAACGGATAAAAGGTCAGTCCCTTCTAATTTCATAATATATTCACTTACTAGATTTTTAGCAGTATCTACATAAATTCCCCTGCTACCGACTGCACTAGCCAACTTCTTTAACGAATCTTCCAATCTATTCATAAACGGATTTCGTTCTTTTAATATATATTTCCAACTCATTTCTTACCACCTGTTATCTTTCTTAATTCATCTACGGATTCCATTATCTTTTCGTAGGCTTCGTCGCTTTCCTTTTCTATATCTTGTAGTAAATACGATATTAAAGATTCAACATCTCCTTCGTTAAGAACCCCGTCGCTACCTTGATGATGTTCAATAATTTCAGAATCATACACCTTATCTATACTATCATAAATAGGAAGTAAAGCATAAGCGACTTCGGTAGACAAGTCTTCTTTTAAGATATTTTTCCAACTCATTTCTTACCACCTGTCACAAAATCTTTCTTGGTTTTCTTTTCGACCTCATCAACCTTCTTTGACTGAACATCAAACCAAGCATCTAAGTTATTACACCGTGTCATCTTGTAAATCCCCTACCCTTGCTTTTTTTTGGTTTTTTCCTTAGCCTCTTCAAATCCTTTGCGTCAATATCGCCGTCGTTATCGGTATCTAATTTCTTTTGACCACCAACAAGTTTCTTCTTACCCATCTTTTCTTTCATAGGAATAGGAATAGGTTCGGGGTCATTACGGTGCATTTCACAATACTTCTGTAATCTGGTAGGTAAATCCTCATATGCTTCTTCTATTGCTTGAACTGCTTCTTCTACATCATCAAGAGACATATTCAAAACCCTAGCAATACTTTGATTACTAGGTGGGGAATCGGGATATTTTGCCATCCTTTTATCAATATATTCTTTTACTTTCTTAGCATTTAGCAACTTAGTAGTTCTCTTAACTTTTAGTATATCTTGCCATGTCATATTATTCACCTAATCTATGCTATATCGGTTTGCCCCGAAGTCCTCTGCACTTTTGGTTGTTGGGTCATAAAGACTTAATTCTGTTTGAGCCTTTCTAGATTCAACAAAAGTATTTATTTGATTTAAGTGGGTTTTTATTGTATCTTTTAATTCGGCCAAATCAGATTTAAGTTTCGCATTTTGCTCCCCTGTTAATTTTATTTTATTTACTAGAGGCTTTACTCTTTTATAATCTTCTTGACTCATACCTCTAGGCTGTCTGTCAAATTTGGATTTAAACTCACGATACACTGTTGTTTTTAGTGTTTTAATGTGAGCATCATTACCTAAGTTTCCTCCCTTTAGCCCTATGTTGTTTCTAATATCTTTGGATATTTTCAAATACCTTTCTAAAGGAGGCTCTATTGACTTTACATAGTTATCTCCTACTTTCTCAGTTTTTTCCAAATGTTTCTTTGTTATTATTGTTATTTTTTCTTTGTCGTCACCAAACTCTTTGTAATCGGCCAGCAATTTATCAACTAGTTCTTTAGTATCTTGATTGTATTTAATATACTTTTTCTTTATTTCTTCAAATACCTTATCTAATCCGCCTTTGGGAGAATGAACTACTCTTTCCATCACGCCCTCATATGTTTCAGTCATTGATGTTTGCATTACTGGCATGTCCTTTTTTCTTTGAATTGCGGCTTCATCCCTTTGAGCAGGTCTTGAATAAAAACTACTAGTGTCTATTTCACCACCTTTCTTCTTTTTAGGAATTTTAATATTCCTTCTATTTTTAAATAACTCCTCAAAGGCAAATTCTTCAGCAGTTGCTCTTTCATAAGAACTTAGGCGTTTAAGAATATCTTGCCATGTCATATTATCTATCTCCCTTTAGCCTTCTTTAATTTATCTTCGCAAGTTCTCTTAAATGCACTAAAAACGGAGTAAAATCATCACTTAGTTTATTTTCTAACTTTGACTCATCCCCCATATAGGAATTTTCATAATAGTCTAGTAGGTCATATGCCTCTTCAAGAACTTCTTTAAATTTTCTTCCACGCTCAGTTTGAAAAAACCCCTCTCTTTCCTCATTTACAAAATCTTCATAATCAAATAATACATCTCTTTTTTTAGAAAATAATTTATTCCTTTCTCCTGCTACTTCGGGCATAAATCGCCTTGCGTCTGCTACTGCATCTTTTGTGCTTATTTTTATTATACCTTGCCATGTCATATTATTCATCTCTTGTGTATTCTAAATCGTATTTCATATCGCCTAAAACAGAAGCAAATATTTCATTTTGCATCAAATCTTGCATGAAATCATACTTCCTTGTCCCTTTAAGTATGTTTCTTATTTTTCTTTCTAATTGAGACTCTATTTTCTCCCTACCATAAAATCCTTCATAAATCAGTTCTTTTGCAGGAGTAGTCAATATTTGTAATACACTTTCAGGTATTTTATCTACTTCTTCCATTAGGTTTTTTAATATTTCTTTAGTAGCCATATAACTTTCTTTTCCTGCATTTGGATTCCTACTGCCTTCGTCGGATAAGGTATCTTTAAAACTTATTTTTTTTCTAATATTATCTTTCCATGTCATATTACTCACCTAATAGACTGCATTAAATCATCTGCTAAATCGGTATATTCTTTGGCTCGTCTTTCAAGATACTTTCTGCCTTCCATATTTCTTCTCGCAAATTCGCCATATCCCTGCATGTCTCCGGCTCGTTGGCCGTCTGTTGGCGATACATTATCTGTTGAATCACCAATACCATATTTAAGATAATTAGCATAAACCCTCAAAGCACCGACTATTCCTCCTACTACCTCTTGGGCTTCTTCTTTACCTACTAATTGTTTTAGATATTTAGCATTCTTATTAAAAATGTCAGCAATCTGCATGAGGCCATTTTCCATATTATCAAGTTCCTTTTGATTTAATTCCTCTAACATTTTAATATTTCTTCTTGGCCCTTGTTTTGGGTCTTTCTTTACTATATCTTCCCATGTCATATTACTCAACCCTTAATTGTCTGGAAAATCTTTTTTACCGCCATGATGGTCAAAAGCCTCTTGTTTAAGTCCCATTATTTCTTTCTTCAAATCCCTAAGTTCCCTGCTAAAATATTGGTAGTCATCGGGGTGAGTCCATGATAAAGCACTTTGTATTTTATCAAATGCTTCTTCTATTTTATCCCAAGCAGACTTAACTCGTTCTAATCTTTTTGCCCCTTTAGGTGGATTTCTATAACCTTCACTTTCCGAACCATCACCATAATAGTAACTATATTCATCATCTGCCATATCGCTTCCATCTAATGCGTTTTTTCTAATCTCTTCTTGCCATGTCATATTATTCACCTTTATATTTCCCTTCATAATCATGTCCTATATCAATAACATAATCCTCAAGGTCTGTGCCTACATCTCTATGTGAAATAAACACCTTAGTATTGTATAACTTACCCAATTCTTCTTCTAGTTTATCTATACCATGTTTTTTTACCAGTTCAGTAAATGGCTTCCAAGCATCCTCACTTACCCCTCTAGAAAAACCGCTAGTGGCAAAAGCCCTATCATCTGCCCCAAATTCATTAGTTTGCGGGTCAATATACTTAGAGGCAAAGGTGGAAATATCGGTAGATAAATCCTCTTTAGGTCTAGTTGCTTCAACTTCTCTTTCGGCCTTATCTCTTTCATCCAAAGCCCTATTTCTTCTCTTAGCATCAAACGGTGCTTTTAGTATATCTTTCCATGTCATATTATTCACCTACTTTTCGGAGGAACTGAATTATTGCGCTGTTCTTCTGAACCCCTAGATATTACTTTAAAGTTTCGCCCTTCTCTCACCATCATTTTTCTTGGTAGAGATACAAAGCCACTATCATTTTCGGCAATTAAAACATAATCCCCAATAAGTGTGCTATAATCTGCTCCACCGATTTTATACCGATTTCCTTTTACTATTTCTGGGTAGCCCTCATTCCTCATGACACCTGTAGGTAAGGGTATTTTCCTTGAACCTGTATATTCAACAACTGAACCAAATGGTAAAGCCTCACCATCAAAGAAACTAAAATACATTTTGTAGTCTTCGTGGGTTTTAATTATCCTTTTCAATATGTCTTCCCATGTCATATTAATTTCTCCAAAAATTTGTGGCGGATTTTTTTCTAAAAGGAAGGCATAGCCTTAATGTGATTAATTAGTTGCCCTGCCTTTGAATTATCGGTATCTTTTAATTCATCTAATAGCATAAGCATTTTTGTTTTGGCTTGTTCATCATTACCGTATCTTCCGCCTTCATAGGCTTCACGGAATTTAGTTCTTCCACCCATCATATTATCCATTTCTTCTGCTATATCCGCAAGGGATTTTTTATTAAACTTTAGTATATCTTTCCATGTCATGTCAATCACCTTTTTTCTCGAAAAATGTGGCGGAATTTGTTTGTCACTAGCGAGAAATTTTTTAGTTTAAACTTTGTATTTACAGAATAAAAGTATATCATTTAAATCAAATCCTTTATTTGTTTGTTGTTTAATGTTTATGTTCTAAATTAAAGTTAAGTATTTCTAAGCAGTAGTTCTTTGTTCTTCAAATTGAGGAATAAGAGGTTGTTCTTTTGAAGGTAATCCTTGTTTAATCCTCTCTCTAGCCCTTTTTACATCTTCAGGTAGTTCTTCTTCCTGCTCTTTAGTTTTAATTATATCCTTCCAACTCATAACTTATTCCTCTGTAATCAGCCTTTTTAGTATAATGCTTAACCTTTTAGTAACTTCCAGTAATAGTATTGTCCGTTTTAGATAAAGCCATACTGGGTGTCATCTAATGTGAGGCTAGTTAGCCATCATTTATAGTAATTGTCTCTATAATAGGGTAATTTAATGGCTAAATAATAGACTTTTTAGTCTAATCTTTAAAGTTTAAATTAAAAAATTTGGAAAACAAAGCCATATGGTTGTGCTTTGCACACCCCATACCGATTAGTAAAAAAACAAAATGAAACTCCGGCTACTAATCTTAGACTATCTATGCGTTGATTCTGAATAAGGGATGCTATTGTAGTTACATAACTAGTATTGTAACTCTAGCATAATTAATCTATTCGTTCGACTCTTAGTAGAGTTCATCTAAGATGTTCGCCTTTGTTTCACTATAACTTAAGTGGCCACCTTACGGGTTATTGGAATGGGCGACGGTTTAATTTAATAAACAGGTAAACCGCCAAAGACTGTTCTTTTTGTCAGTTAGGAATTTCTTCTCTTCATGCAAATCTTACAATGTGCTAAGTCAAAACTATGGTCTGTTCTAGCACATTCAAGTGATACAATGTTAATGAGTTTATTCTTCAGTGTAACCGTCAAACCAACCATCTCCATGTGTTTCATCATCTTGACAATGGGCTTGTGCTTCTTCTAAAGTTAAACCCGTTTTTATTGTCATTTTTCCTCTTCCTTCTCTAAATCTTATTATTTTATATGTTGTCATTCTTCTTCACTCCCGTATCTCTTTCGGTATATCTTTATTGCATCTCTTGTTTTATTAACAACGCTAATATCACATTCACTCTTTGAACTATTAACGCATTCAAAGTTACAGTCTATTGTGGGATTATCTACAATAGATTGATTATTACAGGAAAATGATATTGCCTCTTCTACTCTTGCTTGGATAAAACCCATGACTGAATTAGGTACATCAGTCATAGTTTTCTCAACCATAAGTTTAATCGCCGGTCTATCAGTACGGTATTCTATATTAAAATCTAAATCAATACCGCCACCCCAAGAATGAAACCAAACTGATACTCTAACTACTATTTCTTCGTCATGGTAGGCAAGAACAATATTATCCGTAGATGCCCTAGTGTGACTTAAAGAAGCAAGTGCCTTATTGCTAAGAATAAGAGTCCTGTTTTCCGGTAGAATCATTACTTCTACATCCCCAACAACTTCTTTATGGGTGTATTTTATATTAGGGTAGACTTCCTTAAAGGTAGCCATAGTCGAATGAACATACATAAGATAGTCTAATGGTTCACCTACTGGTGTTTCGTCATCTAGCCATAGTTGATATTCCACTTTGTTATCTTGTATTACTTCTGCACCAAAATGGTTTTCGCCTGTTGGATTACAAGTAGTAAATACTTGATGGTCTTTTAGGTAGTTCCAAAATAGTGCTTTTTCACTATCTGTAATGGTTTCTCCATTACTATAGGTTAGGTTAAATGTTCTTCTGTATATTACTGACATGTTAATATTAATCACGGTTTTCTTAGGGTATGTCGGCTTCCAAAGGAATCCTAGTACCATATGGTAATGCTTTGCATTACTTAAATCGTGATGAAAATAAAAAAAATGGCGGGAGACTAGAGTATTTCATCTAATCTCCCGCTATGGGCGACGAGTGGTAGTAAACTCACTCACGCTTACTCGGCTTCCTCCGAGTTATTCTTCAAAGGTGGTGCTTCTACCTTTGGTAGTCCGTTTTCGTCTCCTTCGACAAATCTTCCTTCCTTAAATGCTGTAACCATATTACGCATACAATGATTTTGAACATATCCTGTTAAATCATCAATGGTTTCATAGTTACCGCCTCTTCTACCTAATCCCATGTAAAATGTATTCAATAGAATAGTAATTACATTAGTAGGCAAGTTGGCAAATGCATCTTGAAGTTGAGTCATTGCAGTCTCGGCAATACCCGACAATTCGACAGGTAAAATTGATTCTCGACCAATTCTCGCTTTTGGGAAATCATCCCATCTCTTACCGTTATCTCGACAAACAGACCAACATAGGCCTAACTCTTCTTCTTTTTCTTCAGTGGTAAAATCAACATCGTTTACAACATCATCACCTAGTTCCAGTTGTAGACCAATAATTTTACCCCTTGCGCCTCTTTTCTCTTTAGCCAACCAAGCATGTACTTGAGTTGACATCTTCATCCAATTTTCTACTTTCATATTTTTCATCTCCTTGTTTTGAGTCTACTACCACTCGAAGCACTAATAGTACAGGTGGGTATATTATAGGTTCTAAGGTATGCAAAGCAACCATATGGTTGTGCTTACTTTGTTATTTGCTGGGTGGTGAGGGGCTAAAAAGTTAAAAAAATAAAAAAAAGGAACGGGAGAACCGAAATTAATCAGTTCTCCCGTTTGGGCGACGAAGGGAATAAGTGAGAATCACTCATTAGACTCCTCTATTTTAGCAATAGCGGCTTCTTTCTCTTCTTTTGTTGGTGGTGGAGTCATTTGAGGTAGTCCCTCTTTAACGACCCAAACACCCTTTTTATCGACTATGTTTCGACCTTCATCAATGGAGGCTTCCATGTTTCTAACTGAAACACTGACCAAATGGTCAACATAATTCTCATATGTTGAATAATTTCCGCCAGTTCTGCCATGTGGGAGGTTGTAGTTAATTAGCATCTGTTGGACTTCAGTAGGGAGAGCCAGTAAAGCACTCTTGTATTCTTGGGAAGAAGTAGTCATTATAATTCGGAGTTCGGTTGGGTACCTGTCTGCTCGTCCCATTCTCGCTTTTGGGAATGCCTCAAGCGTAGAGTAGTTTTTAGCAAAGTATGCACCATTCTTGGACATAGTAGTCCAACAAAGTGTTCTTTCCTCATCATCTGCTGAATCATCTAGACCCAGTTCAATGTTATCGGTTATTTGGTTGAGCCTCATTTGATTCTTACGAACCGTAGTGACTTCTTCCGGTAGAGCATTAATCCATGCTTCTACCTTCGCAGCGTTTTCTATAAATCTTGTTTCTTGCATTTTTTCACTTCCTTTCTAGTGGTGGTGCCTCTTATTCCCTTCGAAGCACTAACTATATGGGTGGTTGATTTAAGGTATGCCGTTCTACAAAGTGTCACTTAGTACCATATGGTTGTGGGAAGAGTAGTCGTTAAACATAGGCGACTCCTAAAACTAACCACCTTATCTACACTAATTAGTATAGAAATATATTCTCTAAATAAGGCCATTAAACTCATAGCCCTTTTCAATTGAACTTATGTGAATAAATATGTTATTATTATATACTATATTACTATACTATATAGGATAGATATCGAAGGGTGCAAAATCGTCAGAATGCCCTGAGACTCAATCTTTCAAAGTTGGTGGATGCGTCCGGTGGTGAAAAAAAGGCCGGATAGGACATAAGAAAGGCATAGTGTAGTAGTTATGTAACATTATTAATATATAATATTAATATATCCTATATCCTATATATCCGGTAGGGTATATAGCATTCTATTGTTATTATCCCCTAGAGAGGTAGAGAGTAGTAGAGAGAGAGAGAGAGGGGGGTAAGTCCGGACAGGACAGGACGAATAAATATGCAGGTTTGACCTCATTATGAACCAGTTATGTTGCATAACCCAATATCCGGTGACAGGATGTATTTTCCGGACACATAGCCAAATAAGATAAATTCTTAGTTTTGTCTTTATTCTTAGTTTGCTTAACGAAATATATTTTAACCGTATGGGTTTTTTACACTAATTGCATTAATTGGCGAAACAGAGAATATAATAAACAATAGGGTAGTTTAAATATGGGAAGCCTTTATTTTGTGTTATGCGCAAAGAGGATGAAGAAATAGCAGAGACAAATAGCCAACAACAGGCAGAAAATAACGCATGGGAAGCATTAGTTTACGATGCTACAGAATTCATGAAAGAGGCTGAATTACCTAAATCAATTGTTGATATTGTGAATATGAATATCGAGTTGGGTAAGTCAATGGTAGAAGAAAGAGGAAGGGTTGAGAAAAGCATCAAGGACATGCTAAAGAATAGAAATGGGACACCTTTCCGAAGAGGGCTTAAATCAAAGCACCCAGCCCATGCTAGAATATCAATAGACTCTATTTGTATAGATGCTCATGATGACTATGCAACCTTTTTCGAAAGTAGGCCATATTACGAAAAGATTCTAAAGAAACATCAAAAGAGTGGCGGTGGAAACTATGACGGAGTAGAGGACTATTCTAGAGTTATGGTAAAACGACTAAGAGACACGCTCAACTCTATGGTAGAAAGTGGTGAGTGGGATGGCAGAATTCCCTCACTGTATTGATTCATTAGACTTATAGATTTAGTGAAACCTTTTTCATTGTTTCAAACAAGGTTCGACCCTCATGGGGTGGGGGTATAATGCAACCCCCCCATCCAAGGGTGACTAGAACGGGATTGTGCCAACCATCAGCATTGATGAGTTTAATCAATACACTAGTCACAGAAACTTTAGTGGCAACATGGGCGACAAAGAAGTAATGCGGTTTGGTTAATTCCAAATGCGGCAGTTGCCACTAAGGTTTCACCACAGAAAGGAAAGTGAAAAATATGATAACAGGAACACAAGAACAGGAAGCAATATGGAATGAAATAGAAAATGGTGAAGGTCATGTAATGGTAAATGCCGGTGCAGGAACAGGAAAGACATTCACTATAGTTGAAGGAGCAAAAAGAATAGACGGTAAAAAATCCGCTTTCTTAGCATTCAACAAATCTATCGCAAACGAACTACAAAAGAGACTGCCGGAAGATGTTGAAGCAAAAACATTTCATGCATTTGGTTTTGCAGCAATAAGAAAAGCAGGTATCAAAACTAAAGTAAACAACTACAAACTAACAAACATCATTCGTGAGTTGCTAGGTAAAGATTTCAATGTGGTACCTTTGAAGAAACTAGTATCTCTAGTCAAGGGTTCTATGATTGAAGGTAAAGATGTCAAATCAATTCTAAGTTTGATTGATGAGTACAATATCAATTTCAATTCGGACAGAGAAGAAACTCTTTCAATACAATCTATCCCTGCCATCCTAAATATGTGTAGGACACAGACAGGGATAATTGATTTTGATGATATGATTTGGCTACCATTGGTAAACGAATACCCACTACCTCATTATGATGTAATGTTTGTAGATGAAGCACAGGACTTCAATGAAGCACAAAGAGAACTTATTTCTCGCTGTGTTAATGGTGGTCGATGCATTATTGTTGGTGATAGAAACCAAGCAATCTATGGCTTTAGAGGAGCAGATTCTAATTCAATGTCTATGTTTAGAGACAGACTAGTTAAGAAAGGAGAAAGAGAAGTAAATGACTTTTCACTAAGTATTACATGGAGATGCCCTACATCAGTAGTTGCAGAAGCAAACAGATATGTAAAAGAATTCTATGCTCATGATGATGCAGAAGACGGTAGCGTAAATGAATTTGCGCCATTTACTCCTCAAAGAAACGATATGGTTCTTTGTAGATACAATGCACCATTGGTTAGCGCATTCTATGATTTGATTAGTCAAGGTAAATCAGCCTATATTCTAGGTCGAGATATGACTAAGGGACTTATCAATTCTGTAGAGAAAGTAACCAAGAATCACCAAATGGGTAGTGATGAATTTTGGAGTCTGTATTTATCGGATTTCAAGTATAATTACAACCGATTTATTCAACAAGAAAAGAAGTCAAAGGCTCTTGCTTTAGAAGACAGGAAAGATTGTATAAGTATCTTCGCTCACAAAACAACAACCGTTGGTGGAATCATTGAAGAAATTAAAAGAGTATTTGATGGTAATGATGAAGGAGAGATTATGCTCTCAACAGTTCACAAAGCCAAAGGACTAGAAGCCGACAATGTTTATCTTCTAGCAACAGAAAGAATGCCACATCCTTTAGGTGGACAAGAAGAAAATAATATATGTTATGTGGCCATAACAAGAGCAAAGAAGAATCTATTCTATGTTGGTGAAAGACCAAAGAAAGTATGAGGGAAAAATATGTATGAGAAACTTGGATATGATAGCAAAAGTCAAATGATAATTGACTTGCTAGAAGAAAAAGAATTAAAAGAACTATTAGCAGAACTAATACAAATGGACTTGACAGGTTTAGTAGATGGAATAATAAAAGACCTGTATCAAGATATTAAGGAGGGAAGAAAATGAAAAGAGAACTAGGAGAAGGAAGATGGGATAGAATCCTAAAGAGAAGAATGCTAGAATTATCAGTATCAGATAATTACGATGAGGCTAAACACGAATGGATAGCAACTGGTAATGTTTGGTGGAGTGGTAATGGTCAAACACCCGAATGGGTTAGTAATACAGAACACCAAAATCACTGTTTATGTGGTCATGGTATTGTATATCACTTTCATATTAGAAACACCGAGAATGGTAATGAAGAAGTTGTAGGTAGTGACCATATTAATTCTTATCTAATTATGAGGCAAATTGCTGAAGAACTAAAGATAGATGTAGGTTTAGTGACTGATGAACAGGTCGCAGAATGGATTAAAGTTAGAGTAGGTTCAATGAAAGCAGAAGCATGGTGGGCTGAAAACGGAGAGAAATTTGAAGAAAGATTTGACTTTGTAAAAGAATATGATTTATGGACTAACACTAGAACAGCAGATTGGTATTGGGACAGTTCACTAGAAATGAGCAGACGAAAACTTATTCTAAGAAAGAAGGGCAAAGGAATCTTTGGAGACCCTAACTACCAAATGGCTTCTATTGTTTGGAGATGGAACCATCCGGATAACCCAAAGAACCAACAAAGAGTTCACGGCTATCCTAACAAAAAACTTATGGACGATATTAATCTCTTATTCCTAAGACACAAAGACGGTATTGCTAAGTTTCATGAGTCCCAATTAAAACTTGAGGAGAAGAAACTTGAAATTGCTAATCGTAGAAGAATGATTGCTGAAAAAAGAAAGGCAGAAGAGGTAGAACGAAATAGAAAGTGGGAAGAAGAAAGACCTGCTAGAGAAGCCGCAGAAGCCGCTAGAGAAGAAGAAAGGAGAATTAGAAGAGAAGAAAGACGACTAGCAGAAAAGAAAGAAGCGTTAGTACAAAAGGCTAGAGAAGAAGCCAATCTTCAATCTAATGATGCCGCATTTGATGAAATGTGTCAATACTACGGTATAGAGGCATTTAATTTAGATACAGCAACTAATGAGTGGGAAAGGAAGTTCTTGAGTAGTATTAAAACTCAAATGTCGAGAAAAAAAGAACTATCCGACAGACAGATACAAACTCTACGAAGAGTTCTTGTTTCTCCCGCTACGCCAAAACAAATTAAATTCCTAATAAACTTAGGATATGAGAACACTGATTCTGTTAAGTCCAAACACGCCGCTTCTAAGTTGATTAGTCGGCTATTAGCGGAGCAAAAGGACTGAAACTAAATGGGGTTTTAAGAGAGTAATGAATAGCAATTTCCTTTCGACAAACTCGTAGGGTCTACTCTTTCATACATGACCCGCTATTCCCCCCATTGGAGTTGATAATATGTTTAATTGGCTAAAGCAGTTCTTTGTAAAAGAACGAAAAGAAAAAGTTCCTAAATGTTACAAGTGTGGATTGGTGGCATCCTCCTTGATATTTATGGAATTCAAAACTATGGAACTAGAAGAAATAGAAGATAGTATTCTAGTTCAATTATGTAGTCACTGTCATAATGAATTGTTTGTTCTTTATGATAAAGATTACATCCCACCACTAATTAAGGAGAAATAAAAATGGAAGAAAAAATATACGAAATAATAACAGAAGCCTTTGGTGCGGTTTACGAACCTGCTCCAAAAAAAGAAGTAGAGCAAGCGAAAATAAATTCAAATGAAACATTAATTATGGCGACAGACTATTTCATAAAGAACCCAAGTGCAAACAACTACAATTTGCTAAAGACAGCAATGCTAACTTACCAATACTGGTCACAAAAGAAGGTGATTGAATGATTGACACAGACAAATACGAGTTTGAATGTTATAACTGTGGTAGCAGGTTTAACCATGAAAGAATACTTTGCCCCGACTGTGGTATGTGCGACAAATGTGGCGACCATAATTACTGTGAAGAAGAGGCGATTGAACATGAAAATGTTTGAGATTATACCTAAGCACAAACAACATCAATACAAACCTGAGTTTCTACAAAGAGGCGTTAAGATGGAACAGAGAAGAATAGAAGTATTCAAAAAACTAATCGCCCTTGGGTATAAGCACTCAAAGGCGTATGAAATATCAAAAAGGAGAATGAAAATATGAAAGTAAAACAAGAATTTGGGAATACAATATATAACGATGGAACTATCGCTATGAAAGTAATATACATTTTTGAAGATGTAGTATCTATGATGCTATTCTTCAAAGATGAAATTTGGGATGGTAGAGAACCACATGACGGTAATGATTGGCAGGTTAGAAGAGATGATTTAACCATAACTTGCACAACCTATGTTCAAGCACTAGACCACTACGACTCAATAATAGGTGAAGAAGAATGAATATATTTGCACTATCAAGAAACCCTTTCACTTCTGTATTACAGATGATAGATAAACACATTGTTAAAATGCCAACTGAGAGTTGTCAAATGCTACACACTAATGATTTATTCAATGAGTTTGTGCTAAGATTTGGCTATGAGCCTAGCCTTGCTAAACTAAAAGAATATCATGAAGAAAGTAACTCTATTCTAATGAAACCTGCTATGCTTAATCACCCTAGTACGATATGGGCTAGACAGAATATAGATAATACAATGTGGTTATACCACCATGCTCTAGCAATGTGCGATGAATATACTCATAGATACGGTAAAAGACATGGTTCTCAGGATAGAATATTACATACATCAGTAGATTTTGACGGTGATTGGACTTTAGCAACACCTATTTCTATTGCTATGTTTGATGTTTATAGACTAAATAGAGAAGATTACCCCAACCTCAGCGATTGGAACTTTGTTGAGAAAAGTTATCAACATTATTATCTAGAAGCAAAATGGTCTTTTGCTAACTGGAAAGGTAGAGATAAGCCTACATGGTGGCCAAAAGACCACATAGCAAAGAAATATGCACCCGTTAGAGAAGCATATCAAAAGAAAATAGAAGAATATAGGAGGAATGTACTTGAAGAATTGTGAAGTTTGTGAAGGAAAAGGATGGTATTTAAAGTCAGATTATACTTATGAATGTGTAGTCAAAGAAGAATGTTTAGATTGTAAGTACCATGATATGTATAGGGATAATATAACAGAACACCTATACAAGTTGTTTAGAGATGTAAGTCCAGTAAAGGTTGCTATATTACTAGCAGAATTTATTGTAAACTCGGTTGATGCTAACCCAACCGATAAATTAGATAGGTTAGACGAAATCGTTATGTCCAAGAACACTAGAGGAGTTATGATACTAGGTCAAGGATATGCCGATGCACTCAAGGAGGAATAAAAATGGAAGTAGAATACAGAATAATAAACTCGGCAGAAATGCCACCGATAATAATAAGCCAAACAGAAAGCGACAGACCTAAGATTGTGATTAATTCATATCATAAGATATGGATTAGTCTATACCGTAAAACTATTTCCGGTGTAGTACATAGTCTACAAGACAAGATGGATGAACTTTTAACATCCTTTTTGGTAGAGCAGAGAGCATTTGAAAAAGATGACCAAGAATGGAATAATAATTCAACAGGTGATTTGGAATGACCGAAGAAAAATGGACAATATGCGATGTAATTGGCTATTGTTTTGTGTTAGTGGGGGCGTTGCTATTGCTACCCCTGCTTTTAATTTATGCACCTCTTAGCCTTAAGGTGTGAATAGTTTAAATAGTGGAGAGAAGAGAGAACAAATACAGGAGATGAAAATATGATACGATTAAGAATAATGAATGATACAGGACACACTGACTTAATGCTAGAATCTACTAGCATAATTGAACAGATAGAGACTCACCCTACACACTGGTGCTTCGTTGATGGAGAAATGGTAAGTAGAGAAGATATAGCCGAAATTAACTGGGATGCTGTTGAGACAGTAGACCTAGTAAACGCTATTGTTGGAGGCAACCTTTGATTAGGTAATTATCTGTTCTTTCCCTCAGAGGGGTAGACCCATAAAGGGGCTTGGGTCTACCTCTCACAAAACGATAGGTTTATGTTCCTTATCCTACTCAAAACAATTATGAATAATAGGCAAATAGTTGCAGATTCGTTCAAGGAACTTAAGAAAATGTTGCATACCGATAGATTGACACAAAAGGATGTCGATAGGGGTGTAAAAATAATAACAACCTTAGAAAAGTTGTTTACATTACAGGAGGACTAGTTGTGCCTAGCCTCGTTAAAAAATATAACGAAGCACTAACAATAATGCTTTTCATTATGAGAGACTTCTCTATGGAAAGTAAAATAATTATGAAGAACTCAATCAATGTGATTGATGAATTTAAAGATATATTCGATACCGATGCTAGCAAAATATCTAATTTATATTATGATTTTTGTAGATTAGATGAGTTGTATAATATACAAGAAGCAATAGACATCGGATTCAAGAAATACTTAATTAAACAAGTAAAAGAAACTAAGCAAATGTTAGATTATCATAACCATAATTGTAATGATAATTGTATTATTTGTGAAACTAAAATAAAAATGGAAGGTGAAATAATTGAAAGAAAAAGACCCGAAATATCAACAAAGCACAAGAAATAGAAAAATAGCAACTAGATGTAGAGTTTGCGGTGGCCAACTCACGAACATGATAGAAATAAAAAACGAATGTCACATAGTTTGTGATAAAGAAAAAAAGAATGTATATATGATGTGATTATAATGGAAATAGAAATAGAAAGAGAAGCAAATATAGTAATACCAACTCCGGACGACAGTAATGATGTTCTAGGAAAAACAGTAATAACATGGGAAGGTTCTGCCTATTTGTGGCGTGGTAGTACAATTAGTATTAGAAACAGTAGAAGCAAAGACCCTGTTTTAGATGGAGTAAAGGATTACTTCAAAGAACATTTAGGAAAGGGTAGACTAAAAAGACTGGAAGAAATGTACTTTAAAATAGGCTCCGTACCTATTCTTTTAGAAGGTTCGTCTAGATACTATATGAATGGCAAGGCTGTGAGTTTTAATCATATGCTTAGTGTACTCGCTAGAGTTCTAATCAAATCTCTTTGGACGGACAATAAACTAGAACTTCAAAGAACTTTACTTAAATCACTGAATATTTCCGAAGATATTAGATATGTCTTAGAGAACAAGATGCCCTATAATTTCTACAAGGATTTTGAAAGAGTAGAAGTAAGGCTCAATGTTCAACAAATAGGCTCTGACGAATATGCCATTGAATTAAGCGATGGTATTTGGGGTACTATGAAAGCAAAAGAGATAAACTCCTTTTGTTCCTTCTTCTTACACGGAAAGAAGACGGGAAAATGGAAGTATTGTTCACCAAAAAAATTATTTTTAGACACCGTTGGTAGAGTACCAACTCATAGTGAAATGGAATTGATGATACCGTTCTTAGAACAAAACAGAACTGCTGACTTGATTGAGAAAAGAGCAAAAGAGTTAGTCCAAGATTTAGCAAAACAGTTCTCGGATAAAATAACCTTGGTCTACAAAAAATCCGGAGAGAAACTAGATGGTATGTTAGTTAGAGGAAAAGGATATGATTGGTTTATTAGAGATAACGGCGCAACTTCAGGTACTCAAAGAGTTTCTACTTATGTCTTAGGCACTAAAGAGGACTATGCGAGTGAAGATGAAGAAGGAGAGCCTATCTATAATACAGTTCTTACATGGAAAGGGCCGATTTGTATAGATAATATGTCTAAAGATGCTCCACTAGGAGACCAAATGTGTGCTAGAGCCTTTGCTACTCTTAACGACATTCTTATGCTTAAGAGAGTAAGTACAATTCGAGGCTATCTAAGTGGGATAGATGAGAACAAATGTAGATTGGATGACAAGGCATTTACAGGAGAAATAATTGATGCTAACAGAGTCGATAAATTTCTGCAATGAGTGCAATAGTAAAGCAATATCTTTCGATGAAAGGTTAGGCGAAATGGTATGCGATGAGTGTGGGCTAGTCATAATAACAGAAATATTCGAAGAAACTGTTAGAGGTGGGAGCAACCACTCTCCGGATAAAGGAACCTTGGGTTCTATTACCATTGGTAAAGGTAGAAGATATTATAATTCTACTCCTAGTCATATACTGCAAGGGCTTTCTTTCTGTAAAATACTATTGGCTAACTTTAGTAGTGCTGAGTCACTAAAACTCAGATGCGAAGGAATCTATATGGCCTTGTATAAAAAGAATATATTCTCTACTAGAGATACTTATGAAGACAGAGCAAGTGCTGTAGTATACTATTGTTTATTAGAAAATAATACTCCTGTGAACTACAGTGATATATGCTCCATTGAATTCAATAGTGAGAAGGCTAAGGTAATAAAAATAGTAAAGAAAATTAAGAAGCACTACGGCACTGTTAATAAAAGACCAACTCCTGTCTATGAAATAGAAAGACTAGCATCAATAATAGCGAGCGATGCTATGTTTACCAAACAGGCAATAGAAGTTCATGAATACTTCTGTCCTATAATAGAAGAAAGCGGATTTAACATACCTACTAGTTATCCCGCTTCTATATGTTGGTTAGCAGCAAATATAAATCTTAGAAGCGATATTACCTGCCAAGTAATACACGAAAAGTCTAGATTAACTAGATGGACGATAAGGAACACCGGCAAGAAATTACTGAATCTAATAGGTTTAGTAAGCACAGAACAAATAAAAGGAAAACAATTAATATGAGGAATTAAAATGAGTAAAGAAATAAAAGAAGAATGGACTGAATACTATGTGTATTTAGAAGAATTACGGCAAAGTGGAGTAACCAATATGTTTGGTGCTACTCCATATTTGAGAGAGGAGTTTGGCTTAGGCCGAAGAGAAGCAATAAAGATTCTAGGTAGTTGGATGGATAACTACCAAGAGTTGTTAGATAAAGGAATAATTAGTAGAGGTGAATAAATATGAAACAATATAGATGTCCAAGATGTGATGGAATAATGTTTGAATGGGAGACAGAAAATTATGAAGGAGTCCAATGTAAAGATTGTGGCTATAACGAGCAAAGCGAAAAATATTATTAGGAGGAATTAAAATGAGAAAAGTATTAGTGATTGGAGCAGGTGGTATTGGGAGTTTCTTGATACCACTTTTAGATAAAGTAGAATTATATAACATAACAGTAGCAGACCCCGATATTGTAGAAACAAAGAATATACCATATCAAAACTTTACTGCTGATGATGTAGGGACGAACAAAGCAAAGGCCGTGTTTAGCAAACATGAAAGTATTGTAAATTCTTCTCCGTACCCTATTCTAACTGAAAAACAAATGCAAGGATATGATTTGGTTATTTGTTGTGTAGACAATTTAGGCCTTAGAAGAACTATGTATAACACAAAGACTAAATGGTTAGACCTACGGGCGCAAGGTAGGAATGCCGCACTTGTGAGCCATAAAGCCGACATTAAGATGTATGAAAGTTTATTGGCCGGTAAAGACGGTTCGTTCTCTTGTCAAGGAGATTCGTGGGATGGAAGTAATGAAGGAGTTCATTTTATGCAAGTTGCTATTGCAGGAATGGGCGCACAGTGGATTCAAAGATACTTCAACGATGAAGAAGTATGCGACTTTAAGGTGGTGAATGTATGAGTAAAATGAAAGATAAATATTTTGACGAAATAAATAATGACGATAGTTCATATGAAAAGTATATGGAAGAACTAAAGGAACATAGGTTTCTAGCAGAAAGGCATATCATAGATAGTTATGATAAAACAAAAGATATCAAAGAAATGTTCGAATCTATTTGGTACGCCTCTACTGAGATTCTACCTCATCTAGAAGTTCAAGTTGTTATTGATGGTAATAGAGATATTCATGTTTCAACTGGAACAGCAGGATATGTAGACTTTCAAATAAATCCTGTTGGAATGAAATTACCTGTTGAGTGTTGGATTCATACTCATCCTTTCGGTAGTGCTTATTTTAGCGGAACTGATATAGGAACCGTCAAAGTTTGGCAACCCATTATGAAAGAAGCCTATGTATTAGGTGGAGTAGAACATTATGGTCATTGGACTCAAGATAGACCTCATGAGTTAGATGTATATCAAGAAGGTAACTTTCTAGATTACACTCAGCAATGGGAAGAAAACGGGAGGAATATTGAATGAAAGCATACGGAGATTGGGTTGTTCTAGAAAGAACAACAAAGAAACTAGCAAGTGGATTAATGATTGATGCAGGTAATGTAGGACTAGTAGTAGATGCACCCGATAAGAAACTTAGAGGGAAGAGAGTATTATATTCTCAAGCACACGAACAACATACTTATGGTGACTATTTCTTAGTACACAAGAATTCTATTATGGCAGTAATACAGGAGAAGGATGACGAATGATAATTAAAGGAGCAGAAGTAAAAGAAAAGATTTTGAAAGGAATAGATTTAGTAGCAGAAACAGTAAAACCTACACTTGGCCCACAAGCCAAAACAGTTATACTGCAAGGTAATCCTCCTGTTATTATTAATGACGGAGTTACTATTACTAAGTATATTAGCGACGAAGACCCTTATGTTAATATGGGAGTTCAACTAGTTCAAAACTTAGCAAGTCAAGCACAAGATGAAACAGGCGATGGAACTACAACTGCTTGTGTTTTGGCTCAAGCGTTATGTCATAAAATGTTAGACGCAGATGCTAAGGACATTCATTCATTTAACAAAACTCTTAATGGACTTAAAGACACGGTTGTTAAAAACTTAATGAACAGTGCTAAAGAAGTAAAAGATACAGATGTTCTAGATGTCGCCACAATAGCGGCAAATAATGATAGTGAAATGGGTTCATTGATTAATGAAGCAGTTGGCATGGTAGGAAGAAGCGGTATAATTACCGTAGAAGAATCTAATTCTTACAAAACAGAATTGTCTCTAAGAGAAGGATTAGAAATTAACGAAGGATATCTTAGCCATCTAATGTGCAATACCGACGGAGGTAGAGTTGTTTATGACAATCCTATAATTTTCCTGTCTAACCTATCTCTTCAAGCCTTTAAAGACTTAATACCAATGTTAGAGTATTCTACTAATGTAGGAAGACCTCTTTTAATTCTATGTAAAGGAATGGATGGTTCAGCCATGAATAATCTACTAATGAACATCATTAACAATACTGTAAACTGTTCAGTAATTCTTGCACCCAACTTCGGTGATGCTCAGTTGGATGAGTTATTAGACTTAAAATCTGTATTAGGCGGCTACTTGTTCGCCTCGGAGACAAAGGACAAACCAACTATATTTGTCGATGAATCGTTTGGTACTTGTGATAAAGTAATAATCACAAAAGAGAAGACCACCTTTATCGGTACTCCTACAGACAAAGAAGTTATTGAGGACAGAATACAAGAGTTAGCAAAAACTCTTGATGAAGTACATGGACATCAAGCAGACAGAATCAAAACTCGTATTGCTAGACTAAAGGGAGGAGTTGCTACAATTAAAGTTGGGGCATCTTCAACAATAGAAATGCGAGAAAAGAAAGAGAGATTAGACGATGCTCTTAATGCTACCAAAGCGGCTTTAGAGGAGGGCATTGTAGTTGGTGGAGGACTGACTTTAATTCATGCTTGTAATACTATTCCTTCCAAATACAATTGGTTTAAAGAAGCATTACAAGCACCTTATCTAACCCTACTAGAAAATAGTGGTAGAGATGATTTGATGGACAATATTAATGATAAGCAGGTTAGAAAGAATATTGCCAAAGGTCATGGGTTTAATGCCCTAACTAATAAGGTAGAAAATCTATCTAAGGCGGGAGTATTTGACCCAGTAAAGGTAACTAAGAGTAGTTTTTTAGCGGCTATGTCTATTGCTCAACTATTCTTTTCTACTGATGTAGCAGTATTATTGCCGGAGGCATAGAATTGAAATGCCCCACTTGTTGGAGAAATATGTCTAAATACTATGCTAGAAGATATAATAAATGTAAGGTCTGTCTAGAAGGTGAAGAGAAATGAAGAAGAGAGCAGTAACAGTAACACTACCTGCGCCACATAAAGCGCAAATCAAATGCCCTATTTGTAAAGGCAACAAATGTGTTGTTTGTAAAATGACAGGTAACTTAGCAATAGATGTTGCACCAAAGATACCAATACAAAGAGCGCACATTATCAAATATGTTGTTGAAAATATACACGATATAGCAAGCGAAGTAACTAAGAAATATGGTCTAGTTCCTGAGATTAACACCAAAGAAATAATACAGGTAAATAATGGTCAGTATGAAGTAGTACAGATATCATCTTTGGGCGGTGCCTGTTGGGTAGTAAATAGACTAGATGAACTTGATACCCCTAGATATTTTACTTCTAGAAAAGAACTCGATACTTTCAAACAGGGGTGGTTAAGTGAGTGAAATGCCAATAGTAGGCAGGGTGATTAGAGATGCTAATCAAGAAGTTTTGGTAAAAAGAGGTGTTTACTGGAACATAGAGGTCATGGATATTAGGTGGCATAGAAATGAAAAACCCACTAACAAGGGAATTAGGCTAAACATAGAAGAAGCCAAAACTCTTCTAAATATACTAAGGAGTGAATTAGATGACGGGAACTAAAGGAATAAGTAAGAAATTTGCCAAGAGAAGTTTAGAAAGTGCTAATCAACTTAGGCAACATACACCAAAAGCATTAGAGGAATACTCTAAAAAGGCACATGAAATATTAGATTTGTTTTCGTATTTTTTAGAAAACAATATGAAGGTGCCACCAAACTCCGGCAGGGGTTGTCGAATGACAGAAGAACATATAGAACTATACTTCGGTAAGTTCTATCTAACAATGAGAAAAGCAATGGATAGTGAGAACAATGAACTTTAATAAATTATTTTTAATATGTAACAACAATAAGAAATTTGATAACTGGACTTTACAGTATAAGAAGAACCTAGATGGTCTAGCGTTAGACCACTTCAATCAAGGATGGACAGATGTAAAGCAAGGTAATTATTTAGCAAGAGCGATATTTGTATGCTATTGGGAAATATACAGTAACGGGAACTTAGCCAAGGTGAGTCCTGCCATAACCCAAGCATCTTTAATTCATCTAATGCATAGATTTCTAGAACAAGAAAGATATGAAGAAGTTGAAGTAGTGCAACAAATGATATCTAATTTCTTGAGATTACTAACAGTAGTAGATACTAAGGAGGAAGAGGAGTGACCGATACATGGATAAAATTATGTAGACTACTAGAACAAACATCCAACCTAATACCCACAACACAAACTGTTTTAGTATCAAGACAATTATCCCTCTTTCAAAATAAAGAAAATCTATTCAAACTTCTCTCTCTAGACTTAGAGGAGAATAACATTGGTAATGCTAAGGTAGTAAAATGGGTAGCCAAAATATTTGATTTATTTGATGAAGAAGTAGAAAGAGCAGTATCTAGTTACGGTGATATAGGTAGTGCTATTTATTTCCTAGAGGCTTCTAAAGAAGTTTCCAATCTAACAATAAAACAGATTATAGATATTCTACAATTGGATTGCGGCAAATCTTCGGGTTCTTCCTTTGACTTGGTTAAAGAGGTAACTCTACAGATGTCAGACTTAGAAAGAAAATGGTTCTTTAGGTTCTTAATTAGAAAACCTAGAAACAATATCAAAGAGGGACAACTAACAAAAATTCTTGCTAAACATTATGGTAAGAAAGTTAAAGTTGTTAAGCAACATCTAAACTTTAATTCTTTTAGTAATACAATAAAGTATTATGAAATGAAAGAAGTACCTCCCTGTAACTTATCTCATGGCTCCTTTGTTAAACCAATGTTAGCAAAAGAAGTCCCTATGAATAAGTGGCCGGAGAATAAGATTGTAGACTATAAGTATGACGGTAACAGATATCAAATACATAAAGAAGATGATAATGTAATTATCTTTAATCGCAAAGGTTCTATTGTTACGCCACAGTTTCAAGATGTTGTAGAGCGAGTTAGAGAGTATGAAGTAGATTGTATTCTTGATGGTGAAATATATCCAATTAACGATGATGGTTCTCCTGCCGAACATAAACTAATGGGAACAAGAGTTCATTCTAAGAATCATGCAGAAGCAAGAGAGAAAGTGAAAGTTAAGTGGGTTATATTTGATTGCCTTAAGGTTGGTAATGAAACTATAATGGACTTATCTTATAGCGATAGATTAGGTAAGTTTTCACAACTCCCCGACCAAGCACATAGAATGGAAGAGGGCGGTGATGTTCTAGCATTCTATAATAGAGCAATTAACGATGGTTTTGAGGGCATCATTGTCAAAGATGCTAGTTTACCCTATGAGGCAGGTAAAAGAAGCGTAGGGTGGGCTAAATACAAACCTCCCCGCATTGAATTAGATGTCGCTATTATAGGTGCCAAATATGGTCAAGGAAATAAATCAAATGTATTTGCCAGTTTTAATATTGGTGTTAAAAGCGAAACTGGTTTCCATCCTGTAGGGTGGGTTGGTACTGGTTTCTCCGATGAGGAATTATACGAATTAACCAATTCACTACGGAAAAATGTTGAGAAATTTTCTGGTGGAATTTACTTTTTACTACCAAGAACAGTTTTAGAAGTATCAGCAGATTTAGTATCAATGGATGAAAAGGGAAACTATGGTCTTAGGTTCCCAAGATGTAAAAGAATTAGGGAAGATAAATTTGTAGCAGACTGCGACACTCTAGATAGCCTAATTAAATTATATTCCGAATAACAGTAAAGGTGATTATTTAATGACAACTATAAACATACCACAAGCACCTGAAATTCCTGAATGGATGGACACATATGGATATGTAGACATTTATTCTTTCTTTGTGTACGGTGAAGTGCAGGAAGACGATGTTAATCTCTTAATAAAAGGACTGATGGTAACTGCTGAATATAGCACCTTTGATAAAGTAGCGATAGCGGTTGACTACATAGGCGAAGAAGAAGCAAGAGCCTTAAACGCTTACAGAGGAACTAGTATCAAATTTGTTTTTGCGGGAGGCTATGCTATCATAGAAGAACTACTAACAGATGTTGTATTAGATGGGCTAAACTTTCTAAGGTTCAAGTGTGAGTTTGTAGGACATACAAGGGGAGATTCGGGTGTATAGTAAAGACACATTAGCCGGAATAATACTATCTAATGCGACTCTACAAATAAATGCTAGTCGGGACATTACCTATAAATTAGGTTATTCTCTCAAAATAAAATTGATATTAAGAGGAAGCCCCGAATACTTGGAAGCAGTATATCGGAGTTTAATGCAACATCAAATACATTCTAAAATTAGAGTGGTCGAGAGTAAGAACAGGCCTAAACCAATATTATCTATTGGTAGGATAAGCGACTTAGTTAAGATAGAAAATCTTCTTCCTAAGAATGCTCCGACTAATAAGTTTGATAAACACTTATTTGAGAAACTATTAGAAATAATAACAACAAAAAAACATCTAACTCTAAACGGGCTAGATGAAATTTTAAAATTAAAAGAGGTCTTGTAATGGGATTGATAAATATAAATAAAGAAAAACCAATAATAATAGTAGGAAAGTACGGAACTGGAAAAAGCACCAAAGCCAAGAAACTTTCACCTAATGCTAAAGTAGTTTATGCAAACGACTGTGATATAGATATATTTTCGCTACCTGTGGAAAGTGGACTGATAATTGAAGATGTTCATTTCAAACCGGATAGTAAATCTATTCTAACAATAATTAGAACTTATCGTGGTAAGTTGATTATGACTTCTATAAATCAAAAGTCTATACCTAAACAAATAAAGGCAATGTGTAAGATAAAAAGAGCCGACAAAGAAAACTATCTAAGAGAAAATATAGCCAACCTTGCTCCTAGAAGCGAAGCACCTAACTCTTATGAGAGAGATACCTTTTCTCTTGTGCAAGATTTTCTAAGGTCTACTGACAGAGACCTAGTTTGCGAGTTGTTAAAATACAACAAGCCTAGCGACATACAAATTCTATCTTGGTTAGATAGTAATATACACCCTAATAAGATAATGTTCGTTGATAGGGTAGTTAAAAGAAGATGGAACATTAACTATTTCTATGAAATACTAAGTTACAGCCATGACGGTAAGCACTTTGGTAGAACAGAAATGCCTAAAAGAAAAGCCTATTCTAAGATGCCTTACTTAGCAAGGAAATTAAAGATAAAGGACTACCGAGTATTCAAACAACTACTACTTGATGATGAGTTTAAGTCCTTTGTAGGAACTAAAATGAGTAATCTAGAATACCGCAGTTTAGGTATTGGCGAAAAAATCAAACTAAAGAAACTAAAAAGACCTGAGAAGTATCAAAAAACTCTAGGTGATTTCCTTTGAAGCACACAATTAACGGGAGCAGATGTGTTTATTGCGGAAAAGGTATGAGGCCTCCTAAACCAAGTAGAAGTAAAACATCCACAAGCCTATGTTTTACTTGTGTAAACGATAGAGAAAATTTACCGGATAAATACTTTTGCGAGGCTATTACCAAATCCACTGGTAAAAGGTGTAGAAAAATAACTATTGATAAATACTGCTCCCAACATAAAAACAGAGATGAGAATAATGAAAAACAAATTAATGATAAACAGAATAACCAAGATGTTAGATGAAGAAAATTTAACAACTTCAGAAATAAAATACAAACTAAATAATGCTTTGACTTCAACTGGAAGGAGAGCGCAAAAAGGCCTACCTACTAGCCATCAACTACAAATGATTCTAAGTAAAAGATATCGTAAAGTTAGTTATTGTGCTAAATTAAAACAAATAATATGGGGGAATAGATAATGTTAGAATTATTAGTAGGGGCAATAACCGTATTGTTTCTCTATTGGTTAGGTGGAGTATTACTACCCGACTATGAATCAATACAACAAGAATTAATTAAATTAGAGGAGGAATAAATATGTTATGGACAGAGAAATACAGACCAAATAAATTAACAGATATAAGAGGGCAAGTAAACTTTACAACAGATGCTTATCATTGGGTGCAGGAAAACAATATGCCCAATCTATTATTGTACGGCCAGTGCGGTACAGGTAAGACTGCGGCTAGTATTGTTTTGGCTAAGGCTATTCTACAAGATAATTTTAAAAATAACTATGTGGAAATAAATGCTTCCGATGATAGGAAGTTGGAAACTGTTAGAACCACTATAAAGAATGTAGCCCAAAGCATGACCTTGGGCGATGCTCCGTTTAGAGTAATACATTTAGATGAAATGGATGGTATGACTAGCGATGCCCAAAATGCTCTAAAGAGAATTATGGAAAGGTATGCTGAAAATGTTAGATTCATAATAACCTGTAATGACAGGAACAAGATTATTTTTGCACTACAGAGTAGATGCGCTAACTACAATTTCAAGCCACTGGCTAATGATGCTATGCTAGAAGTAGTAGGCGACATACTAAAAAGTGAAAGGATAGAACACTTTCAAGAAGAAGATTTGAGAGATTTTATATACTCGATGAACGGAGACTTGCGCAGGGCGATTACTGAATTACAGGCCGCCAAATCAAGCAAGACCACATTGAAAAAACAAATAGAATCCGGTCTCGAAGAATATCAAAAAATACTAATAAAAATAACCAATAAAAATTCCAACACAATAACTGATATTCACAATTTAATTTACGAGGGTAGGACTATGAAAGAAATTTGTAACGGATTACACGATGTAGTAATCAGTTCTACGGGATTTGACACAACGCAGAAATTTAAGTTACTGCGAGTAATAGGAGAAACGGAATGGCGTTCTTCTACAATGACTCCAAAGGTATTAGCATCATGGATGGTGGGGCAAATACTTTAGAGAAACACAGGAGGTAAAAAACATGAATAACATAAGTGAAGAAATGAAAAACGAAATAATGAAAAGTTTGCCATATATAGGCATGAACGAAGAAGAGGCTTCGGCAAAATTAATAGAGATTTGTGCCGAAAATGGTTTAGAGCCAACCAACCCTATTGCTAAGGGTCTTTGGCGAAACTATGTAGCCAATAAAAGAAGGATGGTAAATACCAACACTTCTACCAATGGTGGTAACAACGATTTGTTTAAGACCGCTACGGGCTTCTTTGTGTCCCTAGAAGAACCTAGAGATATGATGGCATGGAACAGAATGAAAGCAAAAGAAGAATTTATGAGAGATTCTGATAACGCTTTAGAAAAGGGCTTTGTTGCCGTTGCAGAAGAAACAGAGAAAGGGTATCTAGTTTCTAGATATCACGAAGGAGAATATAGAGAAGCAACTATATCTAAACTACCCGCAGGTGCGGAAGAAAGTGAAGATGGTAGAATCTTTATTCCTTTAGATAATACTGCTGTTTACATGAACGGTGGCAAAAACAAAGACTACGGTAAACCACTACCAACAGAACTAATGCGAAGAATAGGAATCTTCTTTGGTACTATTACAGGCCAAGTTGAAGATATGCAACCTTACTTCTTTTCCTATAAGAATAAAGGAGTAGACTTCAAACCTAGTACATTTGACTGGGTTCAGTTTACTTGCGTAGCGGGTTCCAACGGAACTGATATCTATGGTGCAACAGAAACAACCTTGAAGACATTAAGAAGATGCGAAGATGTTAATCCCGAAGATGATAACTATGTCAATGTAGGTGTGCTAGACATGCTGGAATTTGTACAAAACAACTTTGAGGATAACAGTTGTGACCTAATAGATTTAGATAGAGTACACATACTAAATCAAAATCTTCCTGCTAAGGAAAGATATGTGATTACGCAAGGGTCAGTAATTAGTCTTAACATGGTACCTACATCTAATGGAAACAGAATCTTGAACATAACAGATTTATCAGTAGAAATGGATTCTTCTTCTTTTGAAGATGGCAGTCTATCAACTACTTGTTGGATTCCCGAATCATTTGATATTGATTTCGGAATAGGTTCAGAAGTCCTAGTAGTAGGAAGAACCAGTCAAAGAGTAATTGATGGAGAAGCAGACCCAGTAACAATCAATGTTGCGGGAATGCACTGTCTTTCTAAGATAGGGCTTGCTCCGGAAATTAGCGAAAGGCTGAGTGAGGAGAACTACGACGAATGGCTATGATTTAAATTCCAACGGGTTCCTCCGTTTGTTGGCAAGTGTAAGTATGAACTTGTGGAAGTAATTGATGCTCAACTAGGTGCGAAGCCTATTCCTATAAGGAGAATTTACAATGACTATAATACAAAATAAACTACTAATTAAGAAAAACAGTTATATTATATCTCTAGAAGATGTTTCTTTTATTTCATATAAAGAAAACGAATCTAAAGAAGATGAGTATTGGTTAAAACTATACTTTGGTGAAACCGAATCGGGAAGATTCGTTAGATATGTGGCTAGAAGCCTAAGTGAACTAAAGAATATAGTATATACTTGGTCTAATATAAGAGATATTGATATGACAGAAAACGAATTAAACCAATTAAAGAGGTAATTAAAATGATGAATATAAAAACAAATAAAGAAAATGCGAAGCAAATGACAAATAACGCTAGAGTTATTGCGTTTGCGGATAAACTAAAGAAACAAACAACCACTAGGTTGTCTAGAAACAATAGACTTCTTTGTGGTATTTGGGGTGAACCTAAAACTGTTAAGAGTGGTCTAGCCTTAGACTTTCCAAATAAACAAATTTATGTTTTAGATTGGGATAATGGTTGTGAACCAACATGGAGACAAAACCACGAAATGACTGATAGAATTACTTTATGGAATCCTGAAATAAGAAACCAAAATGGAGAACTAGATATACAAAAGTCCGAAGCAAACTCGGAAGACTTTGTTCTTTTTGTTAAATCAAAAATAGAAGCAGGGGAAGATGTCCTATTTGTGTTTGATGGAGTAGACAAATGGCTTGACTGCTGTACACTTCATGTTACAGGAAGTTCTAAGATTGGTAAACCACAAAAGATGAAGTTTGAGTGGGGTAAAAGAAATGCTCCTTTCTATTCTTTGCTTAAGATGTCTCTAAATCTAAACTGTGACCAAATATACATTACTCACTCTAAGCCGGATTATGGGGCAACTGGTGAAGTAATAGGGGCTAAACCTAACTGGCATAATTTGGGAGATATGTTACACCAAATTATACACACTAGAAGAACTAAAAGAAAGAACGATGTTGTCTATAAAGCAGAACTACAGAGTAGTAAATCTAATACTAAACTAGTAGGTAAGGTTTGGGAATCTCTAGAGATTGCTAGCGGTAATGTAAAGTGGAACGGTCTTAAAGAACTAAGAGAGGGAAATATATGAATTTTGAAATAGAAACTAGCGCACTACTTAGCAGTTTAGAAAGTATGCAGATGAAGGGTAAGTATGTTACAGTAAGTGGCTTTTCTTCGTCTTCATTAGGAGAGTCTGTTATATCTTATGTAGATGAAGGTTCTCTTCACTTTATGAATGGTGATGCAACAACTATGGCGAAACTAAGTGTAGAAATAAACGAGGTTGAAGAAGCAAATAACAATCCATTTTGTTTTATGTTTAAGGAGATAATGCCTTTCCTTAAGTCCTTTAGCGGTAATCTACGACTAGAAATAGACCAAGCGCAGTTAGAGATATCAACAGAAGACGATACTAATATAGTTAAAATACCGTTGATTCAAATGCCCGATAATCTACAGACCATATATTCTATGAGGACTATGTTATCTCAATTCAACAGTTACTCTAGGATTGAAGACATAGTTAATTCAGAAGAACTACCTATGTTTAACAAAACCCAACTAGAGTGTGCTTCTATGTTCAATAATGTAGAATTCACAAAGGCTCTAAAAACCTGTGAACTAATAGGAACAGGTATCTTTGAATTGACTATAGGACAAGAGGCGGGCATATTCGATATTCGCTCTACTTTACCAAACAAAGAATACATACACACTATACAAGATGAAGCAATCTTAGTAGGGGAAGCGTCAGTCAGTTTCACTTCTCCTCTATATTCTTTCTTTGATAAAACATCCGATTTAATCCTTCTATCAAAGGATGATTCCCCTATTATCTTAGTAGCGGAAGATAGAGTTTTGCTTCGTGCGCCGAGAGTTAGAGGAGATTAAAATGATAATTAATGCCAATAAAAATAACAAACTAATATATAAATCATGGAGAGAAAACGGCGTTAAAAAAGAAGAGAAACTTAGATTTAGGCCTTACTTCTTTGTCAAAGATACAGAAAGCAGACCTCCTCACTATCAAGTCTCTAAATATATTCAAGGAGAATTTGAGTATGAAGAAGGAGAATTCTACAATCTACAAAGAAATAAACTAGTAAAGGTGTACTATGAAAGTGGAGCAGATAGAAAGGCTAAGGATAGGTTTAGAGAAACTTATGAGGCAGATGTCCCTTACACCTTTAGATACGCAGTCGATGAAATAGAAGAAATGCCTGAATACGATATGCGTAAGTGGTACTGGGATATGGAATGGCAACAGGGTGGACAACATGATAGTTGTATTACTACTATTGTAATGTATGATAATTATGATAAAGAATACTATCAGTGGGCTTGGTTTCCTAATAAAGAACCATATGACGGATTTAAAATGTCTACAGATAAAGTTGCACATATGATGGCTTATAATAATGAAAAGGATATGATTGAGGATTTCCTCTATACAATGGTAGACAAAGACCCCGATATGCTTATTGCTTGGTTTGGTAACTTTGCAGATATTCCTAAATTATTAGAACGGTGTTGTGCATTAGACATTAATCCTTTGATTATGTCTCCTATTAATTATGTTAAAGGAATAAAATTAGGAAAGAATGACAAACTTGAATATACTAAGAAGAATGGTTTTTCTTCTATTGAACAACCAATAGCAGGAAGAATAACTCTCAACCTAGACTTGGCATTTGAGAGGCAATGGAATGATTCTCAAAGAGGAACACTACCATCACTAAGTTTAGATTATGTTTCCAAACTATTGTTTGATGAAGGTAAACAGATGAATACTAAGTTCGAAGACCCTAATGAATTCTATCGTAGAGGATGGCTAGAAGATACGGAAGCATACTTAAATTATGCATTAGTTGATGTAGAACTTCTAGTAAGAATAGACGAAACTAATTTTTGTAGTGAGGCTATTATTGCTTTACAGAGACTTCTAAAGGCTCCCTTCGATGCTTGCTTTTATGCTAGCCATATGGGTTCTATCTACTTTATGAGAAATGCATGGTGGAAAGCACCTACTGGCGATAGAAATGTAGAGAGAAGAGAATACGATGGTGCTATGATTTACGACCCACTAAGTGAACAAACCCAAGGACTACATCTAAATGTGGCGGCTTTCGACTTTGCTGGACTATATCCTTCAATGATGATTGCTAGGAACATTTCTTGGGAAACTAAGTCTAATGAACCTACTGAGTTTGCAGTAAACATAGCAGTACCTAGAGATTTTACTCCTGTTACTAAAACAAATATGCTTTACTATAAAACAGATGAACTAGGCCTATTACCTAAAGCACTTTTAGAACTAAAGGAAATGAGAAACAAATACAAACAGTTTATGAGAAGTGCAGATAATAAAGAAGACTATCAAAAATGGCACAACAACCAAATGGCAATTAAAAGACTAATGGCCTCTTTCTATGGTGTATTAGCATTTCAAGGATTTGGATGGGCTGATGTAGACCTAGCCGCTAGCATTACTGCTAGTGCTAGAGAAGCAATTAGATTAGCGGCATTCAAAGCAAAGGAGTTGAAAATATGAGTATGACCAGAGTATGTAGAGATTGTGGAGAGACTTTTAGAAAGTTTTCTATGAAATCAAGAGAAACAATATGCCCCGACTGTAGAGGTAGTGGGGGGAGAAATAGATATAAGGTTATGACTAATACTGCTAAGAATGTTATTAAAAACATAGATAGATTAGATAAAAAAGTCGAAGGGCTTTCAACTTCTGTTGATGTATTACATAGCACTATCGCAGTAGAAGTTCAGCATCAAATAACCAAAGGGCTTGACCCTATTATTGAAAAAATCCTTGATGAAAAGATTAGTCAATTAAAAGACATAGTTGTATCTTCTATGAGCAAATCAAAGAAAGCACAGGAAGAAGTCAAGGAACTAACTAAATTAGTAAAGGGCTACAAGAGTTCTAACACAAGAATGAAAAATCAAATAAAGAAGTTTGAGGAGAGGCTAGATAATGAAGTGCAAAACCCCGTTGAGATGTAGGCCGGAATTTGAAGGCAAAGTATACTGTAAGAGATGTGCGGCAGAAGAGGAGCGTAAAGAAAATGGGAATGAATAAACATTTTAGAAAATGGATTGATGAAGTGATACCTTTGATGGAAAACGAATTTACTGTAGGTAATGTGGTTTCCAAGGTTATAGAACTAAAGGGTACTAGTCGATATATTGGAAACACACAATCAGTAGGTATGATTCTATCTAAGAAAAAAGACCTAGAAGGATTGGGAGACGGAAGATACAGGAAGGTGAGTAAATGAAATACACAAAGTACATAACCACTAAAGTAGAATACGATAGTGAAGAAACATGGAAAGAAACAGAAAAAGATATTAAAGATATAATAGAAATGCTAACTAACTTAAAGCGTAAAGCAACTATTATTGAAATAAAACAAGGAGCAGATAGTCATGTCAATGATGGATAAGACTAATGAACTGCTAGAAGACTTACTTGCTATGATAGCAAGAAGCAATAAGATATTGATGATGGTAAATATCGTAAACATCATAACCATCATAACAATAGTAACGGTGATAATATGAATAATAAAGATAAGAAAATTGAAGAATTAGAAATGAAGATTAAAGGATTGGAGAATGACTTGGATGAACTAGAACAACAATTAGAGAATACTAATAAAGTTGGAAAAGCGGTAAGAGAAATACAAGAATTTCTAATAAAACAGTCTAATGGCTACGATGTACAATACTATCCTTGCCACACACTTAGAAAGTGATTAACATGAAGGTAGTTTATGGACACACAGATTCAATATATGTGCAAATAGATTCTGTTGAGAAAGCAGAAGAAGCAATTAAAGAGATTGAGTCTAGTGTAAGAGAACACTTCCCCAATATCATGAACCTAGAAGAACACCCAGTAGTGTTGGAGTTTGAAAAATATTACTCAGCATTGGGTGTTGGAACAACTAAGAATAGAAATGCAGGGATGATTACTTGGGAGGACGGTAAATGGCTTGATGAGCCTAAGTTTACCATGACTGGATTTACTGCTAAGAGAGTAAGTGAAACTAAATTATCCAAAGAAGTTCAAACTAATGTTTTGAAGTGGTGGGTATCTCAAGACTCTCTAGAAGAAATAAACTCTAGACTAAGTAATACCTTTAGAAATGTTGTTGAAGGAAATTATCCTATAGAGAATGTTATCAAAAGAAGTAGGCTTAGAGAAGACAGATTCACAGTGAAATGCCCGAACTGTCGTACTAAGTATGATTTAAGAGAAATGGAAGAGGTAAATTATTGTAAGAAATGTAGTGCAAGTCCCTCTTCCTTTAAGACCTTAGAGGATAGAAATCCCAGTATAGGTTCAGGAATAGCAGGAGTAATCTATGCTTGCCAAAATAACTTGAACAACTTCGATGATTCTTATCTATATCTAAAGGTAGTAAGCAAAGATACCTTTATACATCCTTTGACTAAGGCTGTAAAACAAGTACAGTATATGTCGGGGTCTAACTATAAGGACTTTGAAAACTGTTCTCCCGATTGGAAACACTATTCGGAACAAGTGGTAAAAAAAGCAGAACCCATATACAGGGCTATGAATTGGGATATATCTAACATAAGAACAGGAACAATACAAAAAACACTAGGAGAGTGGTTTTAATGAATTATGAAAATGAAATAAAGAATATGAAAAAATACACATACAAATGGAAACCTGAGAATTACAATAAGCCGGAAGAACCCATATTGAAGGTAAGTAAATCTTCACTAGGTTCTTTCGATTGGTGTCCAAAGAAGTACGAGTTTAACTACATAGAAAGACTGCCTCAAGACACTACTGAAGCCATGTTAAAGGGAACTGTTTTACACAACCATAGAGAAGATTTCTTTAATATATTCGACATCAAGAAAGCAGCCCCTATGGATGAGCAAGAAGTTTTAGAATACTGTACTGGACTAATGCCAATAGATGACTATTATGATATTTCTTTAACAGTTGCGGCCTTTGAAGCACAGAGGTTTATTGATGCACAGAAAGAAAATAAAGTTCATGAATTTTTACCTGCTGTAAATGAAGGAATGTTTGATGCAGAGATAACAATAGCGGCAGATACTAATGAAAAGTTTCCCTTAACTAGAGATTATGTAATACATATACAGGGGATAATAGATAGAATCTTCGTAGAAGACGGAAAAATTATTCTCTTTGAATACAAGACTGGTGGATGGAAAGACTACAAGGCAACAAGTATGCGTAAAGAAATGGCTTTCTATCAACTACTACTAGAGAGTGCGACTGACACAGTTTTAGAAAACTTCGGCTTAAGTAAAGATATGCCTATAACCCATTGGGGTTGGTACTATCCTGTATCTAACCATGTCCAAGTAGAGCCAGTTAAGACAAGAACTATGACCTCTGTTAAGAACAATCTTGCTAAACTTCTTCATGCTTATGAACAAGACCATTTTGGTACTAAATACTTTTACAAAACTTGCGCTCACTGTAGTTATTTTGCTATTTGTGACGGTAACTTAGAGAGTTGGATATCATGAATTTAGAATTTGATAACGGAAACGCTATTGTAGAATATGATAAGTCTCCTAATGGAGAAACCTTTGCTAGAATTCGTTTAAGGCCAACCAAACTTGAATACAATATGAAATTGTATGAAGAGATAACCGACTGGGTAAAAACTCAGAAAATTAATGGCGAAGATTGCGAACATAGTGTGCTACTTATGAAACATAAAGAACCTTATATGGTAGTATTCAAGGAGGCTAAAGTATGAATGATTCAATCAACCAAATAGCAATAGACGCTATAACAATAATACAGCATCTAGGTCAATACGAATTGGCTGAGATACTAATGAATAGATATGAGGAAGTGACGGCGTGAATAAAATAATAGAAAATAAAGTTCTAGGTAAAGATTGGACTTTTCAAGAAATAAGTAATATACAAGCAACCATAGAAACTCTTTCTAGAGAAATAATGGGTGAACTAACTTTAGAAGAAAGATATAATCTCATAAAAGAACTGAGAATAAACGAATCTTTCGTAGGAGTTCCTATAGAACAAGCAATAGCAGAATTAGTATTAATGAGTCTAAAAGCAGAAGTAGCGGATAAAATAAAAATAATGCTCAGTAGAGCAACAGTAAATTTTGGAGGTAATAAAAATGAAGTTTCCGAGGGAAATGTGGGCAGGAAGTCACATAAAGAACGCACCACAGATGAAAAGAATAATAGTAAGGAATAAGAAACAATTTCAAAGGTTTGTAAGTTCGCATAATGGTAAGGCTAATGTCTATACTACAGTGTACGATTTTGATGAGTTTAGCGAGACTGCGAAGGTAGACTCCTCTGTTATTCTAAACAGAATATTCTTTGATTTTGATGCACATGAAGAAGACTTGAAAAAGGCTTGGGAAGATACAAAATGTGTAATTGATTTTGTTAAAGAAGCCAATTACAATCTTTTCTTTTCGGGTAGAGGATTCCATCTATTTGTACACGGTGAGGTAACAGACACTATAAGAAACATACAGTATTATTTTAGACAGGCCAAGCATTATTTAGGCTACAATAGAGGATTCAATAATACACTAGATGAGAGAGTTGGTCAAACCACTAGACTTAGAAGGATGCCGAATACGGTAAATATGTCAGCGACTAACGCCAACGGAGAAATGTTATTCTGTATTCCTTTATGCGAAGATGACCTTAATCTAAGTGTGGAAGAAATACTAAACCTAGCCACAAAACCTAGAAGCCCAAAGAGAAAGATAAATGGTAAACATAAAGCGGTCTTCCCTACTTCCCCTCCATTAAGAGAGATAGACGGTGAAGTGACTGTTCCTAAAACACTAGGTTCTATGCCTATACTACCGTGTCTTTACAACGCAGTAATGACAGAGAACCCCTCTCATCTATCTAGAGCATACCTAGTATCTTGGTATCGTGACTTGATTTCAGGATATCAAAACTTGACTACCCTTAAGCAAAAGGAAGATACTTTAAATCTAGTAGTAGACGAGTTAGAAAGGGTGTTCGCTAACTCTCAAGATACTTGGCTAGATTGGGATAAGACTACTACGAAAAACCATGCTAAGTTTACTGTTTATGGAAACTACAATACCCCCCACTGTGATAAGTTAATTAACGAAGGTTTGTGCATAGGAAAATGTTGGAGGTATTCAAGTGTTGACAATTGACTCAAGAGAAAAATCTTTGCTAGCCGACCTAGTAAAAAAGAAGGCTAAGTCTCTTAATATTAAAACAGATATTAAGTGGATAGAAGTCGGAGATTATGTCTATGATGATGTATGTTTTGAAGCCAAATCAGCAGTAGATTTTTTGGGTTCTGTTCTAAGTAAAAGAATGTGGACTCAACTAGATAACATGGACAGATGTTATAAGAATAACATATTACTTATCTATGGCGATTTAGATAAAGCAATAATGAAAGTAATAGAAAATAGTAGGAGTAATCTACCTGTACATGGTAGAATAAAATTATTTCACAACAAGTTCTTAGGCGCACTATCTAGAATTATATTAGATACGGACATAAAACCAATATGGTTAAAATCCGAGGAAGAGGCGGCTTTAGTTATAACCTCTGTTAGTAAAGTAAAACCTGTTAATAGAGACACTATAAGACCACAAGTACACAAAAGGCTATCAACCGATGACCTTAGACTAGATTTACTAACTAGTATAAAAGGAGTATCAATAAAAAAAGCAAAATTGTTAATTAAGAACTTCGGTTCTATAATGGAAATAGGAGAATGCACAGTTTCAGAATTGTGTAAATTAGAAGGGTTTGGAGACACCCTATCTAAAAGAATACTCTCTACTTTAAACTCCGAAAACAAGGTGAAAATATGAATGAAAATAACGATAATAATGAATTTGAAATAAAAGGAAATCAAGAACTGTATGCTGACATAGACGACTATAAAGAATATGACAATGTATTAGTTGAGCAAGAGAGAGCGTATAAAGAATCTCTACCAAAGGCGGTTTTAGAATATGTTAAGTCTGCTGAAGAAGTTTCTCACTATAACGCAATACCGGCTAGTATAAGTTATTTTACTATATTAGGAAATATATGTAAAGACTTTGCACATATACCAAATGGCAGAAACCATGAAGATGTTAGAGTCCACTTTTGTTGGGTTCAAACTTCGGGAACTGGTAAAACTACCTTATGGAATTTTGTAGAAGGAGTATCGGAAGCCGTATTTGATAAAATAAATACAGAAGGACTACACCCTCCGTTTATAGACCCCGATACTAAGGTAGGAGGAAAGCGGTTTAGTGAAGAAAGTCCCAACGGTTTGCCCCTTAGAGACAACGAAGACAACCCTGTAAAATTCAATACCTTTAGTGTTATAGATTATACTGATTCTTCTTTAATTGGTAAGTTTGACCAAATCTTAACTGATGCAGGAGACAGGGATTTTAAGCGTAGAGCAGGAGTATTGGAAGGAATGGGGTTAGCCCATTGGGATGAGTTCGAATATTCGGGCATCTTCAAACAATCTCAACACAAAGAAAATTCTATTGTATATCTAAATACCTTCATGAACTCTTTGGCCGGTAAAGGGTGGATAATTAGTAAAGCCTTAGATTCTCAACAAGGTAGAATAATGAATTGCTATGCCATGAGGTCGGTGTTTGCCACAACTTATCCTCCTAACAACATTAATCAAGTAATGGCAGAGAAGGGAGTATTACAAAGAATGCTATTGTATATTTGGGAAGTTCCTGCCTATAAACAACATGAAATGCGTCTAAAGCAATACCGTAAATCGGGAACTATTGAGGAGGTAAAGGAGCCAGTAGACAATTTTTCAGAGGATATGTTTAAGATTTACAAAGCCCTTAGAAAAAGATTTTATGAAAAAGGCGGCAATCCCCTATTAACGATAGAATATACCGACGAATATCGTTCCAGTATAATTACTGCCTATGAACAATTACTGCGTGAGATGAAAGGTACTAATGAAAAGGTATCAAAGTTGGCCGGAACCTTTCTATCTAGAATAATGGTGACTTTGATGAAAGTGTCTACTTTATGTTGCATAGCAGAAACACTTGAGAGAGAAGAAGAAGATAGATTCAAGGTTACAGAGAACAATGTTCGTTCAGCAGGTCTAATTGTCCGACAATGTTATAAAACATTGTTAGAGTGGTTAGAGCGAAGCCTGAGAAGCAGAAAGCCGACAACAGCAAAGGCAGGAGAAACTTATCTAACTATGTTTACCTCAACTTATGATGAAATGAAGAAGGATGACAAAGGCTTTGTAAATAAGAAAATGTATATGCTGAAAGCCAAAGACAAATTAAAACTATCAAGGTCACAAGCATACGAAGTCTACAAAAAACATGCAAAAGAACTGTTTGAAGAGATTAGAGAAGGCAGAAGTAATTATATACGATTAAAAAAGAAAGAAGGTGAAGAATAATGACATGGGAAAATACATTTTTAGTGTTTGAAGTAAGTAAAGGGCCAAAAGTAATAATAGAATCGTTAGATAACTACGGTAAAGAAGGATGGGAAACTTGTTCCATGCTTCTTGTTGCGGGTAATCAAATAGTAGCGTTTCTAAAGAGAAAAACTGGAACACCTGAACCTAAAGAAGACAAAGAAGAACAAAAGATTGCTAAACTTTGGTCTGCCGATGGCAAGTGATACTATGTCAGTCTTGGCACTTGACATAGAAACTAAAAATATGTCACATGAAATAGGTGGTTTCGGAAACACCCATATGTTTCAAGTATCTACAGTGGCTACTTGGGATGGCAGTAATGGAACTGTTTATGTCGATGAAAGAGTAGATAATTTTGCTAAATCCGGCCATGTAATTAAATCTCTTAGAGAACTAAAGTATGATTTAGACGACAGTTTTGAAAAAGGTGTTAAATTACTAGGGCATAATATAGCCGCCTTTGATTTACCTATTCTTAGAGACTCTATGGATATCTATTGTATTAATAAGTATATTAAAAATAAGCAATACATAGATACTTCTAAGATTCTGTTAAAGGAACATAAAGAAAGATTCCAACTTAAGAATTTAGTAAAATGTACGATGAACGATTCTAAATTAATGGAAAGTGCCGATGCTCCTAGACTATGGAAGATGGGTCAGTTTGATGAAGTAGTAGAGTATTGTATGAAAGATACTCAATTAGTTTATGATTTATGGCAAATAGGAAAAAGTGAAGGTAAGATAAAAGCATTCTCTATTGATAAGGGAGAACATAAAGAATTGGAGGTTGATTGGTGATGACAGGTTGGGATTGGTTCGGCCTTGTTGCTTTTTTAATCGTTCTTATGCTTCTATTCTTTGCCGCATTTGGTGGTTCTAATATAACCGACCAAAGCGTTGAAGACTATATGAAGCGTTTGATGCGAGAAGACAACAAAGGCGTTAAGTAATGGCATTAAAAGAAGTTTGCGTGTATTGTAATGAATTAACAATACCTAGAAGGATTAGAGGATTCTATCTAGGTTCTAATGAACAGATTAATTTGTGGGAATGTAGACATTGTTTAGTTGTTTGGTCTAGTAAGACTAAGCGGTAGAGGAGAAATAAAACTCTCCTCTGCCGCTTTTTTTTTTGGTTTTTTAAAAATCGCCAATTTTTAAATTAAGAGAAAAAACCCTTATTTTCGATTAAATTAGAAGGCTCAGTTTTAGTTTTCTTCATCTAGTATAATAAACCCTATAGTTTGTTTTTTATCGTAAGTTAAGTAAATAGCAACAAAGCCTAAAATAAAACCGATTGAAAAAAGTAAAACCAAACGACACAAAATCAACATTAAACCCAAGTCACCTTTATGTCAAAATTTCTTTGTGTTTGTGCGGCACCCGCCATTGTTCCATCGGCTTTAACTCTAAGAGTAAAGGTGTCACCGACGGCGGGACATTGGACGCTTTTTCCACTTGCGACTAAAGTTACTTCTAATAATTTAAACGAAGATGTTGTTGTTCCACTATTAACATAGATTCCAGTAGCGTTAGTGGAAAACCTATTGTCTTGGGTATTTACTCTAGTATTTACTGCATCAACTAAACTCACACTACAACCATTGCTTATGCTACTGCTGATTAAAGCAGAACTATTCACAGTCCAAGTTGGAGAAGTTAATCCACTATTGTTTGCTGTACTGGGACTATCCCAACCTCTTATGTAGCCGCCAATTAGTAATCTGGGTTTAGAATTGGGATGATAACCATTATTGTTTACATTAGAGCAGAATTGGAATCTGCTAAAAGGAACATGCACAATATCTCTTGTTGGGCTAGTTCCGGTTGAATAGCCGAGTTGTGCGAAGAAGTCGGAACCTATTTCTTCACTATAGTTTTCTATTTCTACCTCTAAAGAGTCTACTGCGGTGTTTATATCCCCATTAAAGAAGTTACTAGCATGCATAGGACTAGTAGGATGATGTAGCGGATTATTGAAACCGAATTCTAAAGCCTGTCCCGATGATGCCACTATTTGATTTGGATAAAAACCAGTTGGATTAGTAGCCATTTGTATTAATTCATTTCCGGTTGCACTACTACCGCCACCACCGCCGCCACCAGTAGCGGTTTGATTTTGAACAACTCCGAATTGCCAATGTAAACCCATTCAATCACCCTATTCTTATCCAAGTATTGTTTCCACTACAAATAAAAGTAGCGGCTTTATAGGTTTCTATATCGTCTAAAGCACTAGCCGCACCACCATTAATAGTGGCAGAATTAGAAACCGCTATTTGTGCGCTAATTGTTGAACCTGTTTCATTAAATACTGTAAATTGAACTCCTACACTAGTAGTATTATTTACAGAAGGTAAAGTTAGATTAGAGTTAGCATGAGTAAAGATAACCAATGTTCCTGAATCTCCAACGGTAGGAGCATAAGTATTCGCCGCAACAACAGCAGTTGTCGCCCTAGAATTTAATCCTGCATGAGTTGTAGCATTAGCGATAGTATCGGGTTGCCCTACATTTGCTACAATAGTTGAAACTGTATCGTCATTTTCATCAATTAACGATACACCGAGTTTAAGATTGCCACCTTTATCTCCTGTTCCGTGGTCTTCGGTTGCAATAGAAGCAATAAACGCCGACGCTTCCAATACGGAACTTGGCACATTTCCATCAGTAGAATCAAAACCAATTCCACCAAGTAAATCTCCATCAGTAGTTGAGCCATCTGCTCTAACAATCATTATCCCATTATCTTCATCATTACCAAGGTGATTAATTTGAAGGCAATTAAGAGGAGTAGTAGTTCCAATACCAATATTTTGATTACTTTCTTTTATGGTTAAAACAGTAACATCATTTGTGCTTTGGCTTGGTGCTGAACCTTGTATTCTAGTTCTAAACCTCAATGTATCTGCATCTGTGAATATATCCCAATAAGACTCCATAGTATTTCCATTAGCACTAAGTTGTAGTAACTCAATAGCAGGGGCATTAGTCGCATGGGTTCTTGCCACTCTCATAACGGCAGTAGGGCCAACTAGATTTAAATTTCTAGGAGCAGTTCCATAAGTCCCAGTAATTTCTCCAATCAGTGTATTCCCAACAACATGCAAGGGATTAGAAGGAGCGTTAGTTCCAATACCAACATTACCGGCAGAAGTTATTCTCATCTTTTCAGTAGCAGTTTCACTTGCTCCTGTTTTTAAAATTAAATCTGTTGCATTTACAGTATCGCTAAATGTGGCGGTTGCTAATGCTTGAATAGATGCACCTACCAAATCCGAATCTGCTCCTGTATCTAATGGGGCTTGAAAGTTAATTTGACCTAATACATCATTTGCTACAACACTTGGTTCTTTTGTTGATAGAGTTAATACTGCCCCCGTAGTGGTTAAACCATCCTGTATCTCTAAAGAAGAAGAAGGAGTAGTAGTTCCGATACCTACCTTTCCATCTGCTGCTTTTATTCTTAATCTCTCAGGACTACCCGAACCTGCTGTAAATGCTATGTCCTCAGTTGCAGAATAAGAGGATATTTGTGCTACGCCAGTAGAAGGAGAATTACCATATCCAATAGAAAGTTTATTTGTTGTTACATCTTCTGTGACTAACAGTGAACCTTCTATCTTTACTTCTGTATTTGGATAAGATGCGTCGTTATCACCATACAAAATCAATCTATCCACAACTGTACCTGCGGTAGCATCATTCACTTTGAAAATAATGTCTTTATCCGCTACTTTGTTTTCTATTGTAGTATCTCCGGCA
>UEXM01000181.1_pt1 | contig 69092 bp, 66 predicted proteins | sample 1796661 | NCBI WGS metagenome assembly UEXM01 (sample SAMEA4772469, study PRJEB27181) | metagenome | reverse complement strand
AAATTGAAATACAACTTAATAATAAAAAAAGAAAAAGGTGCTCCTTATAAAATTAACTATTTTACTTTACAAGACGCTAAATCTGATAATAACTCCAAAAAGTCGATATCAAAGAAAGAGCTAGCATTAGAGCTATCCAGCTTTATTAATAACTTAAGTATGAAAGGTGCTTTTTCTGGTTCTGTTTTGGTTGCAAAAGGTAATGATGTCATTTTTAAAGGTTCTGTGGGGTACGCAAACAAAACGTGGAAAATAAAAAATAATATCGATACTAAGTTTTCATTAGGCTCTATGAACAAAATGTTCACGGCTATAGCTGCATTACAGCTTATCGAGAAAGGTAAATTGAAATTTGACGATAAGCTTATTGAATTTGTTGATAATAGCTGGTTACCTAAAGGTAACTCCGACTCTATTACGATTAGACAGCTTCTTACGCACACATCAGGTTTGGGAAATTTCTTTAATGATGAGTTTAACCAAAGTAATAAAGAGGTATACAGAAATTTAGCGGCATATAAACCTTTAATATCCCAAAGTGAATTATTATTTACGCCTGGTTCACGAAACCGCTATAGCAATTCAGGGATGTTAATGCTTGGCTTGGTCGTTGAAAAAGTTAGCGGTGAAAGCTATTACGACTATGTTCAGAAACATATTTACAATAAAGCTAATATGCTTAATTCGGGGAGCTTTGAACTTGACTCTGTAACAGATAACTTAGCTTCTGGTTATTTAAAAAGAATGCATAGTGATCAGTGGGTCGATAGTATTTATGCGAGAGCAATTAAAGGAAGTCCTGCCGGAGGTGGTTTTTCAACAGTAGAAGATCTACATCAATTTTCTCTCGCACTGACAGAGTTCAAATTACTTGGTAAAGAACTAGCCGAGGATGCCTATACTGAAAAAACAAAATATAATTCTGCTTTTTGGTATGGCTATGGCTTTTCCGTGAGCTCAGAGCCTAATAATCGTATAGTTGGACACGGTGGTGCTTATTTAGGTGTTGATGCACGTTTGGATATTCACCTTGATAGTGGATTTATTGTTGTTATATTGGCAAACCAATCAGATGTAGTCGCCCCAGTGAGAAGAAAAATTAACGAATTAATCGGAAAGTATGGCTTATAAAAATGTTAACAAAGCCAATCAAGCGGGACTAAAAGCAGTTTGCTCAGTTTCGTTTCACATTTTAGCAAGCTATTACTCGCCGATTAAAACGGTGTTATGTGAATGGAGTCACCTGTGGCATCAGTCCCCAAAAATAAGCACGAATTAGAACAAGGCATTCAGCAGTCGTTTCATAAAATCATTGTAGATTATTCAAACATCCCAGAAGAATTATCTAGAACCCTTGGTGTTGAAGGAAATGTTAAAGGAACCTATATAAGTGTTAGTGACACGCTTGCTTATCTAATAGGATGGGGAAAGCTAGTTATTAAATGGCATAGGCTTACTAACTCCAATCAACAAGTAGATTTTCCTGAAACTGGCTATAAATGGAATGAGCTAGGAAAACTAGCTCAAAGTTTTCATTTTGAGTATCGTGACTGGAACTACAAAGACTTAATCTGCGAGTTTACAGCAACTACAAATGATATATTGTCGTTAATTAGCTCACTGAGTGAACGTGAGCTTTACGGTTTAGCTTGGTACGAAAAATACACATTAGGCAAAATGATCCAATTTAATACATCATCGCCAATGAAAAATATGCGTGCTAAAGTAAGGAAGTTTAAGAAGAGCAATGGCATAAAGTAAAAATTCACATAACAAGCCATTCCAGCAACGGGACTGCTAACAGCTTGCTCGGTTCCGCTTCGCTTGACATTTTAGCAAGCTATTACTCGCCGATTAAAACGGCCTTAGGTGAATATGCGTTTAACTCAACCCTCTGATGCAAATTTTATTGAATTAATGTCTTGGTTTTCGAGCGAGGAAGAATTAAGTATTTGGTCTGGACCTGGTTTTAGGTATCCATTTGATTTAAGTTCTTTTAAGAGTGACTTAAAGCTTGATTCACTAAAGTCATTCTCTCTGGTTTCTGTTGAAGGAGGTTTATTGGCATTTGGGCAATATTATCTAAGACTTGATAAGTGTCATCTTGGTCGATTAATTGTTAATCCTAATTTTCGCGGGCAAGGTATCGCTTCCCACTTAATACAAAAGTTGGGTGTTCTGGGTAAAACAGATTTAAAAACAGATTCATGCTCACTATTTGTATTAAGGCACAATAAAAGTGCAATTAAAGCTTATACCAAACTCGGTTTTTCTATGGCTGATTATCCTGATGAAATACGATTAGAAGATTGCCTCTATATGGTGAAAGTATAAATTCACCTAACAACAGGCTCTGAGGTGGAGCGCAAGTCCTGAAACTTACTTTCCACTACATGTTTCAAAAAAAACTTAAAGAACACTCAGTAATTGAATCAACCATAAGAGGAACTAAAGACATGGAAAATTTAGGTTTTATATTTGGTATTACAGGTATGTCTATGGGAGTCATAGGCTTTGTTTTTGGGGTTATATCAATGTCCAAAATTGATAAGCTTGAGAAAAGACTTAAAGAACTTGATGTTCTAAATCAAGACTTTAAGTCAAGTTGATGGTTGTCTTTTACTTCATAGGCCAGTCGCAATATAACAAACCAGTTATAGTGACCTTAACTCGCTGGGCTCGTTTCGCCAGCATATTAGGGCGTCATGTATACAAGGAGTTTTCGTGAGCAGCATACATAGTTACTATTTAACCTGAACTCTGGATAAGCAGCACTTGCTCAATCCTCCCTTTTAAGCCATTGTCTGCGTTAAAACGTCGATAAATAGCGCGCTATTGATAAACGTTTTTCCTTGGAAATGGCATAAAATAAAGCATTGATGATATCTATTAGTGATGTTCACCTTGCTATAGCATTTACTTTGCCACCTAAGTATCTTATTCACTTGAATATCAAGCACTCATTATCCAGAGTTCAGATTATTTAGTTGGGTGGATACTTTTATCCGCAATTTTAAATGAATTCATAGAGCATGAGAGCATAGGGATAAAACTGCTTTGCTCGCTTTTGTTATTCACTACTTTCTTATTTGCCTCTCTATTCCATTCGTTGAAGGTAAAAGTCGTAAAATAAAAAGCAGCAAACGTAGAGTAAAGCATGTACTTTTTTTCTTATCTAGGTAATTATTTGTTTTTATTCAAGCTCTTCGGTATTTTAAAAACAGAGCAACTAGTGTGCTGTATTTAGTTTAAAGGTGATAATATGCCTGAAGAGTATCTGCTGAATTAGTTGTCGCTTGGTCGCGATGAAAGTGCATCTTAACGTGTTGTTGGCAAATAACCGAGCGTTATCCCTAACGTTAATTGCTTTAGTTTTATATGGAATAGTGGAGTTTGAATGAAGTTAATTGTTTTTATCTGTTTTTTTATTAGTGCAGTGCAATGGGCTAATGCGCAGAGCACTCATTCACAAAACATGAATTCACCAAGCCGGCACTTAAGCACGGTGAATGCCTTTGCAATACCGCGAAGTCGTGTCGTTGACATTAAAGATCCACATTCAGCTAGAGTTTATCCAATTTTTATCAAATTGCCGCGTTCGTACCAACATAATCCTGATAAGGTATATCCGGTTATTTATTTAACCGATGCGCCATATAGTTTTCAATTGATCTCAGGTGCTACTCGATTTCCGATGAATACCGGAAAAATGCAAGAAGCTATTATCGTGGCAATATCCTATTCAAAAGGCTCAGGGGGCCATTCTAGTCGTGTACGCGACTTTACGCATAGCAAAGATGTAAGCTGGAAATACCCTACAGGAGAAGCCAAAGCGCATAGCGAGTTTATTGAAAAATCAGTTTTTTCATATCTCGAAAATAACTACAGAGTCAGTAAATCGAGAACATTTGTCGGAAACTCACTTGGTGGGTTATTCGGGGCTTATATACTATTGACAAAACCAACCATGTTTAATAATTATGTTTTAGGTAGTCCATCGGTATGGTTTAAAGATAATGATATTCTTAAAATTAAAACCACACTTAACCTAAAAAAACATAAAGTTTTTATTGGTGTTGGAGCTAATGAAACCAAGGAGCTTGATTCTCCAAACCATGACATGGTTAAAGGCGCTAATGCACTGAAATTAAAAATATCGCCAGCACTGTTCCCTCATACCGAAGTCAAATTATTAACTGTACAAGAGGCAAATCATGAAACGGCTTTTCCAACAACGGCAATTCAAGGTTTATATTGGTTATTTAAACGTTAGAGAGTGCTGTCTGGCAATTATTTAGCTTGTTAGTAATGTTTAATACGTTAGCGCCAATAAGCATGTTTGCTACATTATAAGGTTTATCAGTAGATGAATGTTTTTTTAATTATTGCCGGCGCTTTCAGTGCGACTGCTGCAATGTTGCACTTAGCTTGTATATATTTTGGCGCACCTTGGTATCGCTTTTTCGGTGCTGGCGAACACATGGCAATACTAGCGGAGCAAGGTAGTATTCAGCCAACGCTGATCACAAGTGGCATTGTTGTTGTACTCGTTATTTGGTCACTGTATGCATTTTCTGCGGCGGGTGTTTTTTATCGCTTACCTTTTATGCGCTCGGTATTAAGTTTAATTACATTAATTTATTTAACACGTGGCATTATCGGTTTATTTTTGATTAATACCCCCATGGGGCGTTCGGCAGAATTTTGGTTGTGGAGCTCAATAATTTGCTTAATATACGCCGCTTTTCATTTGATTGGTTTGAAACAGCAGTGGGCCAAGATAGCTAACACGAGGTAACCCAACAAACCATCAGTTTGTCTATTTAACTCTAAGGCTATTCGCTCGATAAATCGTTAGTTAAATAGCCACTTGCTGACAATAAAAAATATTAATATGAAAAAAATTGCTTTATTAATGATGGTATTAACTTTGCTTTTATCTGCTTGTGTAAAACCATTACAAATAAAAGCTGAAAGTAAAACATCTGCTGTGCTAGGTAATACAGCGCACAATTATCAATGTCAAAGCGGTGAAAAGATTGTGGTTAATTATCAATCAACGGAGACTATTTTGCTGCAATACCAAGGCAGTCATTATAAAATGAGCGCAGCAATTTCTGCTAGCGGTTCACGCTATATTACGAATGACATTGAGTGGTGGACTAAGGGCAGTGGTGCTGGTGCCAAGGGGACACTGTTTCGCCACTTTACTGACGGCGGTTCAGCTCAAGTTATTGAATCTTGTACTGAGTACTTCATATGATGGCTTAAAAGCAAACTTTGATAACATTTAATTTTTGTGTGTAGGGTGATTTAAGCCAATAATTTAGCCATGTTATAGCTTTTCAAAGGTGAAAAAATGAAAACTAACCTACTTGGTATTCTCTTGCTGACTTATTTTTTACAGGGCTGTGCTGGTGCTAGATACAGTTACCTAACTGAAGTTGAAAAGACAACTGATAGACAAGTATTAAATGTTAATACAGGGCAAACACTTGAATTGTTAGCCGTTGGTAATGGTTTTCCAGGGTACTGGGGTTATTACCCTTGGGTGATCTCATCGTCAGCAAATATTGCGAGCATAGACTGCAAAGCCGCGAGAAGTATCGTGCCATTTCGTGAACCCGGGGTACTATTTGGTGGCACAGTGTGTCATTTAATTGCTCACAAACAAGGTGAGGCAAAACTGTATTTTGGTAACAAATATAATGTCAACGAAGCGCACCATGAAGTTAAAGTTGATGTTGTGGTCAAATAAAAATGGCCAGCATAGCCACAAAGCCCCAAAATAATCTCGTATAAAATACGACAATAACGTAATTTCAGCCAATAATGACAAGAAAATGAACAAGTTGGCAGTAAATATATGGCAAAATGGGGCTAACAAGGTGGTTTAGCAATACCAATTGGGCTTATTTATTAGTGCTGCTATTGGGAGTGATAAAATGATATTAGCCTTAATTTTTAAGGCTAATTTTTTGTATTTGAGGCAGCCATAATCATTTTATTTCTTAACCATTTATTTGCTGGCTCTTTATCAACATTAACATGCCAGTATAAATGCACATCGATATCGGGTAATTCAACGGGCATTTTGTAAATGGCAATATCAAGCATATCTGCGTACATTTCTGCTGCGGTTTTGGGTAATGTCAGCAACATATCATTACTTATCAAAACGCGACAGGCTGATAAAGCATGTTGACAGCGTAAGGATATTTTACGATGTAGGCCAATACGAGAAAGTTCAAAATCTTCTAAGCCAGGTCCCGTTGAACGAGATGAAACTAATATATGTTCAAGTCGAAGGTATGTGTCTAAGTCGAGTTTACCGTTAAGTGCAGGGTGGTTTTTACGCGCCACCACTACCAGTTGATCTAGCTCCAATTGGGTATGCAAAATATTATTACTTACTGGGATTAACGCATCAATTGCGAGATCAATATCACCGCTGGCTAATTTATTTTCAAGCTCACTGCGTCGAACGCGTCTATTACTTCGTAAATTAATAGCTGGAGATTCAACAGATAAACTTTCTTGTAGTATCGGTAAATAATAAGGCTCTAATGAGCCATGCAAGGAAAGAGAGAAGTTTTTCCGAGAAGTTAATGGTTCAAATTGACGAGATTGCACTAAGCATACTTGCAGCTGATGCAATGCTTCTCTCACATCATCAATAACATTTTTTGCAACAGGTGTTGGCCTCATTTCGTTACCTTGTCTAATAAACAAAGCATCATCGAAATAGCTACGCAGCTTACCTAATGAGTGACTGACGGCTGGTTGCGATAAATTCAGTACTGATGCGGCTTTAGTAATATTGCCTTCACAATATATTGCATCGAAAACTACAAACAAATTTAAATCAATTTTCATCTTCACTCCATTGCTGACTTACTATAGCGGTAAATAACCATTAAATTACATTATTTATACTATTTAATATATCAATAGTAGGGTATTAGAACTATTCATTTGTTTAATTTAGATGCTCGGCTTAGCATAGTCAAGTACATTCGATATAGCGCAGTACTATTTTAAAATGCGCATGATTGACATAAAAGAATAGGAGTTAATGTGGTCGTTTATAAGCGAAAAAATTTAGCAAACACTCAGTTAAGCAACGACGCTATTTCGACTGCATTAACAGCTTCGTTAAACCTACCTTAAGGTTGAGTGCTAATATGGCGGCAATTTATTTAATCAGACATGGGCAAGCCTCATTTGGCAGTGCTGACTATGACCAGTTGTCTGATAAAGGCTGGCAACAGGCGGCGTTACTTGGTCAATACTGGCGTTCAAGAGCAACGCCATGTAAATTTTATTGCGGTGATTTACTCCGTCACAGTCAAACATTGTCTAGTTTTAATGAGGGCTATCAAGGCTCGGCAACACCGACAATTATACATTCAGGTTTTAACGAATTTGATCATGTTGATATTTTGAAAAATTATCACGCACAGTGGCAGAATCTTGCCAAAATGAGCGACGAAATAAAACAGCTGAAAAATCCAAATAAGACCTTTCAAAAAGAGTTTTCTAACGCACTTAATCGTTGGGTTTCCGGCGATAAAGATGAAGAATATAAAGAAAGTTGGCAGCAATTTAAAGCCCGCTGTATAAGGGCATTACAAGATATTATTGCACAAGAGTTAGCCAACAAGCGTCAATTTAAAGCCGATGGTAGTAAAGCTAAACAGTCTAAAGACATTCTAGTGTTTACCTCTGGCGGCACAATATCGGTAATCGTTCAGCACATTTTAAAATTAAACGATCAACAAGCATTAGAGATTAATCAGCAAGCGAGAAATACCAGTGTTACCAAACTGTTATTTTCAGAGAACTTGTTGAGCGTAGACTATTTAAATAATTATAGTCATTTAGAGCAAGCAGGCGATGACTGGGTAACGTTTAGGTAAGCGCTTGTTAAAAAATTAACTAAAACTTAAGTAGGAAATAAAATGAATAATGGCAATTTATTTGATTTATCAGGAAAAGTCGCATTAGTTACTGGTGCTAGCCGTGGCATAGGCGAAGGCATTGCTAAGTTACTTGCTCAACATGGCGCACACGTAATTGTTTCAAGTCGAAAAGTTGAAGGTTGCCAAGCGGTTGTTGACGACATAATCAAAGCCGGTGGTAGTGCGCAAGCTATTGCCTGTCATATTGGTGACATGGCGCAAATTGAGGCTATTTTCTCATCAATTAGCGAGCAACATGGCAAGCTTGATATTCTGGTGAACAATGCGGCTGCTAATCCATATTTTGGTCATATCTTAGATACTGACTTAAGCGCTTATGAGAAAACGGTTGACGTCAATATTCGTGGCTATTTCTTTATGTCGACCTTAGGTGCCAAGTTAATGAAAACCAACGGTGGTGGCGCTATTGTTAATGTTGCATCTGTCAACGGTGTTATTCCTGGTGATTTTCAAGGGATATATTCGATCACCAAAGCGGCAGTTATTTCGATGACAAAAGCGTTTGCTAAAGAGTGCGCGCAATTTAATATTCGTGTTAATGCCTTATTACCAGGCGCCACAGATACTAAATTTGCCTCTACGTTAGTTAATAACCCTAAAATTTTAGAGCAAGCTATGGCACACGTGCCGATGAAACGTGTGGCAAAGCCAGATGAAATGGCCGGTACCGTATTGTACTTAGCATCAGATGCTTCTAGCTATACAACAGGTACTGCTATTAACGTTGATGGCGGCTACCTTATTGGCTAAGCCGCTAAAGCTTAAGTTTTATTGGTGTACTTTGTATTACTTAAGTTAATAACAATAATACCAAACGCAAGACAGCGTTTTTGCTTAATGAGCAATTCAATCTTGTGTTTGGTATGACAAACAGTGAAACGCATTACAATTTATTGAGACAACATTTATGAGCACAACTAACAGCAACAACGCAGCAGCATTATTTCAGCCATTTTCGGTTAAGTCATTAACCTTAAAGAATAAAACTGTAATGGCACCAATGACCAGGGCATTTTCTCCAAATAATGTGCCAACCAAAGAGGTTGCAGCTTACTATCGTCGTCGTGCTGAGGGTAATGTTGGCCTTATCATCACTGAAGGGACTTTTATCTCGCATAAAGCGGCTAACGGTTATGAAAATGTACCGGCTATTTATGGTGATGATGCGTTAGCGGGTTGGAAACATGTTGTTGATGAGGTTCATGCTGCTGGCGGTAAAATCGCGCCACAACTATGGCATGTAGGCTCGGTAAGAAAATTAGGGGTAGGTCCTGATAAAGACGTACCAGCATATAGTCCTTCTGGCTTATTTAAACCAGGGGCTGAAAATGGCGTTGCTATGTCGCAAGCCGATATTGATGAAGTTGTTGCCTCGTTTGCACAAGCGGCACTTGATGCTAAAAATATTGGATTTGATGCCATTGAAGTACACGGTGCTCATGGCTATTTAGTCGACCAGTTCTTCTGGGAAGGCACCAACCAACGTGATGATAAATACGGTGGAACGTTAGAAAACCGTACCCGTTTTGGTGTTGAAATTGTCCAAGCTATTCGTGCAGCAGTGGGCGATGACTTTACTATTATTTTCAGATTTTCTCAGTGGAAACAACAAGATTACAGCGCCAAACTTTGTCAAACACCTGAAGAATTAGAGCGTTTCTTAAACTTGCTCAGCGATGCCGGTGTTGATGTTTTTCATGCTAGTACACGTCGCTTTTGGGTCAGTGAATTTGAAGGCTCTGCATTAAATCTTGCCGGCTGGACGAAAAAATTGACCGATAAACCTGTGATTACTGTCGGTAATGTAGGCCTTGATGCTGACTTTATTGGCGAAGGAAATAAAGATTTATCAGGCACATCGAACCCAACAGGCATCGATGAATTGCTTGAGCGTTTAGGTAATAACGAGTTTGATTTAGTTGCCATTGGCCGCGCTTTGCTAGTTGACCCTGATTGGGTTAATAAAATTGCGGTTGATGCTATTGAAGAAATTAAGCCTTTTACTAAAAAGTCACTCATGTCATTAAGTTAATTAGCCAGATTAAATAAGGAATACCCTATGAATTTCGAATATAGCGAAAAAGTTCAAGCGCTTATTAAGCAAGTTTCTGATTTTATGGATACACATGTTTTTCCTGTTGAACAAGAAATGCATGATCTTGTTGCTAAAGACCAGTGGACAACACCACCATTATTAGAAGCGTTAAAAGCAAAAGCAAAAGCTGCAGGTTTATGGAATTTATTTCTACCTGTTGCTTACGGAAAATACAGTGCTGGCTTGACCAATCTTGAATACGCGCCATTAGCCGAAATTATGGGTAAAGTGATGTGGGGACCGGAAGTGTTTAACTGCGCGGCGCCAGACACAGGCAATATGGAAGTATTAGCTAAATATGGTAATGAAGCGCAGAAAAAACAATGGTTAGAGCCATTGCTTGAAGGAAAAATTCGCTCTGCTTTTGCCATGACAGAGCCAGAAGTTGCTTCTAGTGACGCAACAAATATCGAGTTACGCATAGAACGTGATGGCGATGAATATGTTATCAACGGTCGTAAGTTTTATATTAGTGGTGCCTGTCGTAAGCAATGTGAAGTGATGATTGTGATGGGCAAAACAGACCCTGGCAACAGCAATCGTTATATTCAACAATCTCAAGTATTAGTGCCAATGAATACGCCTGGGGTTACTATGGTCCGCCCAATGCAAGTGTTTGGTTATAACGATGCACCAGAAGGTCATGCAGAAGTTACTTTTGAAAATGTCCGAGTACCGGTTGAAAACATAATTCTTGGTGAAGGTAAAGGCTTTGAAATTGCACAAGGTCGATTAGGTCCTGGACGTATTCATCACTGTATGCGCTCAATTGGTGTTGCCCAACGTGCACTTGATTTAATGTGTAGACGGGTTAATGAACGTATTGTTTTTGGTCGTCCAATGATCAAGCAACAATCGGTTCGTGAAGATATTGCACTATCAGCATGTCAGATTGAACAAGCGCGTTTAATGACCTTAAAAGCGGCGCAAAAAATGGATACTGAAGGCAATAAAGCGGCAAGAGATTTAATTGCGATGATAAAAATTGTTGCGCCAAATATGTCACTTGATGTTTTAGACCGCGCTATCCAGTGTCATGGCGCTGTTGGTGTCAGCCAAGATACCTTTTTGGCTCATGCTTACGCAGGGCAAAGAACCTTACGTCTCGCTGATGGTCCTGATCAAGTGCATATGATGCAATTAGGTCGAGATCTGGTCAAACAAAAAGCCGAGTAAGTGATGACCTTGTGGTTATCACTTTACAGAGACTACATCGCGACAAGCAGGGTAGCTTGTCGTTAATTTCATGTTATTAAGAGTAGTGAACCAATGTCAAATGCCTCATCTATTGATATTAACGCATTAACGATTTATCTCGAACAACACCTTGATGGTTTTCAAGGGCCAATGAGCTTAGAAAAATTTAGCGGTGGACAATCCAACCCTACTTATAAAGTTTTAGCGCAATCAGGCACCTATGTATTACGTCGCCAACCCCCAGGTAAACTTTTGAAGTCGGCACATGCTGTTGATCGTGAGTACCGGGTATTAAAGGCGCTGAAAAACACAGATGTGCCAGTCGCACAGGTTTATCACTTGTGTGAAGACATCGCCGTTATTGGTTCAATGTTCTATGTAATGGAATTTTGTGATGGCAGTATTTATTGGCATGCCTCACTGAGCGAAATTGATGATAACGCGCAACGAACAAAAATGTATGACGCGATGAATAAGGCGCTTGTTGCCTTACATAGTGTTGACATTGAAGCCGTGGGGTTAAGCAGTTACGGCAAGATGGGCAACTATTTTTCCCGTCAACTAGACCGTTGGCTAGCGCAGTATAAAGCGTCTGAGCTACAGGTTATACCCGCCATGGATAAATTAGGTCAGTGGTTAGAAGCCCATTTGCCTGAAGATGATGGTCGGGTGTGTTTAGTTCATGGTGACTACCGATTAGACAATATTATGTTTGCCAAAGATAAGCCGGAAATTATCGCTATTTTAGATTGGGAACTATCAACATTAGGGCACCCGTTTGCTGATTTAGCTTACCAATGCATGGGTCTGCGTATGCCACAAGGTTTGGGCAGTATTGATGGCTTAAAAGGTATTGACCGTAACAGTTTAGGTATTCCAACCGAAGCTGAATATGTTGCGAAATATTGTCAACGTATGAATATCGATAGTATCGATAATTGGTCTTTTTATCTGTGTTTTAGCTTTTTCCGTTTGGCTGCCATTGTACAAGGGGTTGCAAAAAGAGCATCACAAGGTAATGCCTCAAATGCAAACGCTGATAAAGTGGGTGCTTTTGTCGAGCCACTTGCGTTAATGGCGCTAGAAATAATAGCTCAAGAGCATAAAGCTTAGTTTATCAACACTAAGTTAGTAGCAATGTAGTTAGTAGCAGTGAAGTAAAGAAAATTAATCAACATATAAAAAGTATTACAACAATAATAGACAACTTTTATTTAAAGGAAATAGCTCATGGATCCATTGTTAGATTTTACCGGTAAAGTGGCTGTGATCACCGGCGCAGCTCAAGGTTTTGGTCAATTACTCGCTGAAGAGCTGGCCAAGCGTGGCGCTAAGTTAGTGATCAGCGATATTAATGAAGCAGGTGTACATAAAGTTGCTGATGGCATTGCTGCTACCGGCGCCGAAGTATTCGCAATGCAATGTGATGTTTCGCAAAATGAACAATGCAAAGCCATGGTTGATAAAGCTATTGAAGCCTTTGGCCGTGTTGATATCGGTGTTAACAATGCCGGAATCGCGCATGAATTTATGCCATTACACGATATTGATGAAAGCATTATGGACATGCAATTTGCCATTAATGTTAAAGGTGTACAATTTGGTATGCGTCATCAAATACAGCAAATGTTAACTCAAGGTGAGGGCATTATTCTCAATGTCAGTTCTATGGCTGGCTTAGGTGGCGCACCACGTGGTAGTGCTTACTCAATGGCTAAGCATGCGGTGATTGGTTTAACTAAAACAGGTGCAGTTGAGTATGGCCGCAGTAATATTCGTATTAACGCTATTTGTCCATTTTTTACCTTAACGCCTATGGTGACTAATTTTGCAGATGAAGAAAAGCAAAGCAAAATGGGGCGCAGCGCGCCAATGAACCGCTTAGCTGAGCCGAAAGAAATTGTTGCTATGATGCTGATGATGCTATCACCTGCCAATACTTATATGACGGGTCAATGTATTGCCATTGATGGTGGCGTGTCTGCTGCATAGTCTGTAATGCATTTTGAAAAAGCAGCTTGATAGCTTGCTTTTTCAAGTGTAACCGCGCTGTAAACTAAAAGATCAACATACCCTAGCTAACCCAAGTTATAAATTTTAACTGTTAAATGAAAAAGAGAATCGTATGGCTGTAGCAATGATAAATGAGCGTGATTTGGAATTTATGCTTTATGAACTATTTGATAGCGAGCAATTGATAAAACGACCACGCTATCAAGACCATGATCGCCAAACATTTAATGAAGTTATTAATACGGCAAAAGCAATTGCAGAAAAGCACTTTTTGCCTATTCGTCAAAAATTAGATACCCATCAACCGACTTTCGATGGTAAAAAAGTGCATTTAATACCTGAACTTAAACCGGCGATTGAAGCGGTGAATGCGTCTGGTATTGGCTCTGCAATGGCTGATTACGACTTGGGGGGGATGCAATTACCGCCAATCGTAGCGAGTGCTGCAGCGACTTATCTGACCATTGCTGGTGGTGTTGGAATGGGCTACAACATGTTAACTACCGCCAATGCTAATTTGTTGTTAGCACATGCCAGTAAAGACCTTATCGATACTTGGGTTAAACCTATGTTAGATGGCCGCTTTATGGGCACAATGGCGATGACTGAACCAGGCAGTGGCTCTGGTTTAGGTGATTTGTCGACTAAAGCCGTAAAAGACAGCGAGGGTAATTATCGCTTGTCTGGCAGTAAAATTTTTATTTCGGGTGGCGATCATGATCTAAGTGAAAACATTGTTCATTTAGTGCTTGCTCGTATCCAAGGAGCACCAAAAGGTGTCAAAGGTATCTCGTTATTTGTCGTACCTAAGTTTTTATTAAATGATGACGGTTCGATTGGCGAAGATAACGAAGTTGCCCTTGCCGGCTTATTTCATAAAATGGGCGGACGAGCACAAACCTCAACCGCGTTAAGTTTTGGTGAAAAAAATGGTTCAGTGGGTTATTTAGTTGGTGAAGAAAATCACGGCCTTAAATATATGTTTCATATGATGAATGAAGCACGCATTATGGTGGGCACAAGTGGTGCCGTTTTGGCAACAGCCGGTTTTCAGTATTCACTTGATTATGCTAAAAACCGTCCTCAAGGCCGACTACCTTCTTGTAAAGACCCGCTTTCACCTATGGTTAACATTATTGAACATGCCGATGTTCGTCGAATGTTATTGGCGCAAAAATCGTATGCTGAAGGTGCAATGGCATTAGTGCTTTATGGTACACAGCTCAGTGACGATGAAAAAACCGCTGCAACGCCAGAGCAACGAGCATACGCGCATACATTATTAGACTTTTTAACACCGATCATCAAAACTTGGCCGTCTGAGTATGGTCCAAAAGCTAATTCTTACGCGATTCAAGTGATGGGGGGGCATGGTTATATTAATGAGCATCCGGTTGAAATGTTTTATCGTGATAACCGACTTAATGCTATACATGAGGGAACTACTGGCATTCAATCATTAGATTTAATTACCCGCAAAGTGCCAATGAATAACATGGAAGGTTACCTAGCAACCTTGAACGAAATTAATAAAACCATCGCCTTAGCGCAAGAACTTGATAGTTTAAACGAGTTTTCTGATGAATTACTCAGTGCGGTTAGTATGCTAAAACATACAACCAAAGCGGTATTAACTGATATGTCGACGAAAAATATAGATCTTGCTCTGGCTAATTCGGTAAGCTATTTGTCTATGTTTGGTCACGTTATTATTGCATGGTTGTGGTTAAAGCAAGGTATTGTTGCAACTAAAGCGTTAGCTGCAAAGCCTCACCAAGACGATAAAGACTTTTATCACGGTAAACTGCAAGCATTGCAATATTTTTATCGCATTGAGCTACCACAGATAACGGTTTGGGAAAAAACGCTGAACAGTACTGACAGTACCAGTTTCGATATGAAAGCAGCATGGTTTTAATTTAACGGGACAAGGCCTTTATTGCTCAATGCAATAAGTGGTGTAACGTCAATGTCAATTTTAAAGCATTACCGCCTTGTCGGTAATGCTTTTTTTGTTATATATCAATAGACTCTTTCTATTTTCATGAGAACACACCTTTTCCTTAACTATTCGTACAATAAATATCGAGGTATGAAAACTATTCATTTGTTTAATTTTACTGTCGCGATTAGCATGAGTTATCGCTTAAATTTCATTCATAGCTGGTAACGTTAACGTACCAAAGGAAAATAGAATGCCGACAGTAATTAATAGAGATGAGATTGCCAAATTTATTGGCAATCAAGCAGCGCCAACTCAGTGGCATCAAATTACCCAAACGCAAATTAACCAATTCGCTGACTGTACCCTTGATCATCAATTTATTCATGTTGATGAAGAAAAAGCAAAAGCCACACCGTTTGGCGCTACGATTGCGCACGGCTTTTTATCGTTATCAATGTTGTCGCATTTTGCCGAAGAGTTTAGCGTCATTATCGACGGATTCTACATGGGGCTAAACGCCGGCTTTGATAAAGTGCGTTTTTTACAACCCGTTACGGTTAATAGCCGAGTGCGTGCTCATGCCAAAACGCTTGCTATTGAAGAGAAAAAGCCCGGACAGTATCGCTTATCAACTGAAGTGACCATTGAAATTGAAGGCTGTGATACACCTGCACTTGTTGCAGAGTGGATTTCAGTACAAATGGTTAAGTAACCTGATGGTTGCTTGCGCGATTTTAAATATTAAGTTTTTTACAGATTTTAAGGAAAAAGTATGACCATTAGTTTTCAAGGTAAAGTAGCCATAGTAACAGGTGCTGGTAACGGTTTAGGACGTTCGCACGCTTTAGAATTAGCAAAACGAGGCGCTAAAGTTGTTGTTAATGACTTAGGCGGTGCCCGTGATGGTAGTGGCGCTTCATCAGAAGCCTCGCAAGAAGTTGTGCGTTTAATTGAAGAACATGGCGGAGAGGCTATTAGCCATGGCGCTAATGTAGCTAACTTCGATGAAGTGCAAGACATGGTAAATCAGACCATGGAAAAATGGGGCCGCGTTGATATTCTTATTAATAATGCCGGTATTTTACGTGATAAATCTTTTTCTAAAATGACTTTAGATGACTTTAAACTGGTCATGGATGTGCATGTTATGGGCACTGTTAATTGTACTAAAGCGGTATGGGAAATTATGCGTGAACAAAATTATGGCCGTATTGTTATGACGACATCATCGAGTGGCATGTACGGTAATTTTGGCCAATCAAACTACGGCGCGGCAAAAATGGCGGTGTTAGGCCTGATGAATACCTTAGTACTTGAGGGCGCTAAGAATAATATTCTGATTAATGCCTTAGCGCCAACAGCCGGCACGCGCATGACTGAAGACTTAATGCCAGAAGAAATTGTTAAAGCGTTTGCCCCCGAAGCTGTTACCGCCGGTATGCTGACCTTATGTGATGAAAATGCGCCTAATCGCTTTATTTTATGTGCTGGTGCGGGTGGTTACTCAAGTGCGAGTATCTTTGAAACACAAGGTTGTTTTTTACCACAAAACTCGCAAAGCCCAGAAGCGGTACGAGAAAATTGGCATGAGTTAACTGACCAAGAAAATCAAGCATCGCTCGCGTCGGGTGCTAAACAAGGTGAAAAATTTGTCATGAAAGCCATGGCATTTATGAAGTCACAGCAGCAATAAGCGTTTAGCTTTTGTTGCACTATTTATCGCCATAGTTATCGGGCAATAATAAGCCACTTTAACTGAGCGTGTTTAGATAATAAAACTAAAAATTTAAATATTACAGACAGGAAATATCATGAGAGAAGCAGTCATAGTATCAGCAGCACGTACCCCGATAGGTAAAGCTTATCGTGGAGCATTTAACGATTTATCTGCGCCAACATTAGCCGCAGTAGCAGTCAAAGCAGCCGTGGAAAGAGCGGGTATTGACCCTAATGAAATTGATGACTGTATTTTCGGCGCGGCATTAACCCAAGGCAACCAAGGCATGAACTTTGGCCGTCAAGTTGCTATGGCTGCACAATTACCCGTATCGGTTGCGGGCATGACCATCGACCGTCAATGTTCATCGGGTTTAATGTCAATAGCAACAGCGGCCAATCATATTGTTTGCGATGGCGCTAATGTTGTTATTGCCGGTGGTTGTGACTCAATTAGTTTAGTGCAAAATGACAAAATGAATATGCATCGCGCGGTTGACCCCAGTGTTAAAGCTTATCGACCCGCTATTTATATGCCGATGTTAGATACTGCTGAAATTGTTGCTAATCGCTATGAAATTTCACGCGCAGAACAAGATGCATACGCGCTGAAATCACAGCAACGTACTGCGCAAGCGCAAGCACAAGGTAAGTTTGATGATGAAATTGTGCCGGTTTCTTGTACTAAGTTAGTTATGGACAAAACAACGGGAGATATCAGCAAAGAGGAAGTTACATTAAGCAAAGATGAAGGCAACCGTCCATCAACTAATATTGAAGGCTTGTCAGCGTTAAAAGCCGTAAAAGATAATGGCTCAATTACCGGTGGTAATGCTTCACAGTTATCAGACGGTGCTGCTGCCGTTGTTGTAATGGAGCGTGAGTTAGCGCAAGCACGAGGATTAACCCCTTTAGGTGCTTATCGTGGTTTAGTGGTTGCAGGTTGTGAACCAGATGAAATGGGCATTGGCCCTATTTACGCCATTCCAAAGCTACTCGAGCGTAATGGTTTAACCATGGATGACATCGGTTTATGGGAAATTAATGAGGCATTTGCCGTACAGGTACTTTATTGTGCAGAAAAGTTAGGCATTCCAGAAGAAAAATTAAATGTAAATGGTGGTGCAATTTCTATTGGTCACCCGTATGGTATGAGTGGCACACGCATGGTCATGCATGCACTTATCGAAGGTAAGCGTCGTGGTGTAAAATATGTGGTGATCAGCATGTGTATTGGCGGTGGTCAAGGCGCTGCAGGATTATTTGAAGTACTTTAGTAATCAAGCAGTAACATGTACAGTAGCAGTGTTACTGCTTGATATGAACAAGACGACAACTAACCATACCAGCAACAACATTAACAATAATAACAATGGCACTAATGACACTAAATATTAGTGATTGGGGGAGATAATATAATGGAAAAAGTTTGGCTTGAGAAAAGTTATCCTGCAGGTGTTGAATTTGAAATAAATCCAGACAAATATAACTCTATCGCGGATTTGTTTTTAAAATATACCAAGTTATACAAGGATAATGTCGCATTCATCAATATGGATAGCAGTATTACTTATCAAGAACTTGGTCAGCAAGCGGCTGACTTCGCCGCGTATTTACAGCGCGATTTGGGCTTAGTAAAGGGTGATAAATTTGCTATTATGATCCCTAATCTGTTGCAATATCCTATTGCATTATTTGGTGCGCTGATTGCTGGTTTAACGGTGGTTAATGTTAATCCGCTTTATACGCCTCGTGAATTACAGCATCAATTAAAAGACTCAGGCGCAAAATCTATTTTGATCCTTGAAAACTTTGCTAATGTGCTTGAGACCGTTATTGATAAAACCGATGTTGAGCAAGTTATTCTCACCAGTGTCGGTGACCGTTTAAGTAAAATTAAAGGTGCAGTTGTAAATTGCGTTCTAAAGTACGTTAAAAAACAAGTACCAGCATATAATTTACCAGGCGCGGTTAAATTTAATAAGGCAATGGCTAAAGGCGCAAAACTGAGTTTTACGCCTGTTGCAGTAAAAGGCGATGATTTAGCCTTTTTGCAATACACTGGTGGTACAACGGGCCCTTCAAAAGGAGCAATGTTAACGCACCGAAATTTGATTGCTAATGTTGAGCAATCGAATGCTTCCACTAAAAATGTTTACGAAATAGGTAAAGAAATGATGGTAACAGCCTTACCGCTTTACCATATTTTCGCCTTAACCTCTAATTGCCTGTGTTTTATTCCTTTTGGTGGTGCGAACTTGTTGATTACTAACCCAAGAGACATGGTTGGCTTCGTTAAAGAACTAGATAAATACCCTTTTACCGCTATTACAGGTGTTAATACCTTATTTAATGGTTTATTGCATACGCCAGGTTTCGAAAAACTTGATTTTAGCACTTTAAAATTAGGTTTTGCTGGCGGTATGGCTGTACAGCGTCCAGTTGCTGAGCTTTGGGAAAAAGTAACGGGTACGCGTTTGCTAGAAGGTTATGGTTTAACGGAATGTTCGCCCTTGGTGACCATGAGCCCTTACGATCAAGAAAGTTACAATGGCACGATTGGGATACCAGCACCTTCAACTGATGTCCGTTTAACCGGTGATAATGGTGAAGAAGTTGAAATTGGTCAACCGGGCGAAATGTGGGTTAAAGGTCCACAGGTGATGAGAGGTTATCATAATCGTCAAGATGCTACCGAGGAGGTGCTAAAAGACGGTTGGTTAGCGACCGGTGATATAGCCACTATGGATGAAAATGGTTTTTTTACTATTGTGGATCGTAAAAAAGACATGATTATCGTTTCGGGTTTTAATGTCTTCCCGAATGAAATTGAAGAAGTATTGGTTACTCATCCTGGCATATTAGAGGCGGCAGCTGTTGCAGCGCCAAGTGATGCCACAGGTGAAATGGTGAAAGTATTTGTTGTGCGCAAAGACTCTAACTTAACCGAACGCGATGTTATTGAACACTGTACTGAGTTGTTGACGAACTACAAACGCCCGAAAGTAGTGGTGTTTTTAGATGAGTTACCAAAAACCAATGTTGGTAAAGTACTGCGCAAAGAACTGCGTTAATAAAGCATTAGATTAATCATGGGTATGATCAATACCCGTGATTAATCTATCGTAAAACTGAGGTTGATTTATATCCATGCCACTGCAAGATGGAAGGGGCAGCTGCGTAAACCATGTTCATTGTTACACCTATTTGAAGGCAATATCATTAATAAAAATGCGTGTTGAGTACCATTGGCTCAGGCGCTCTGAAATTGGCACCGCTGGGTGTTATGGGTATATATGTTAGAAATTTATGCTGGTGAAACGGCTTTAAAAACGATTAAAGAAAAGGGCTTTAGCCCTGAAATTTTCAGTAACTTTTTAGGTGCTAGTGGAGGGCCTAAATGGTTTGTTTTATACGGATTAGATAAGTATTTCTTTGGTGATTTTTTTCAGCACCAACAGCAACCATTAAACTTAATTGGCTCGAGCGCAGGCGCTTTTAGAATGGCTTGTTTTGCACAACAAGATCCTGTGGCAGCCATTGAACGATTAGCGAAAAACTACAGTGAAACGGTTTATTCAAGTAAGGCTAACGCCGCTGAAATTACCCATAAAGCACGAGAATTATTAGATATATTATTTGGCGAGTCTGGCGCTGAAGAAATTATTAATAATAAAATTTTCAAAGCACACTTTGTTGTCGCCAAATGTCGAGGCTTAGTTGCCTCAGAAAATAAATTGCTATTGGGCTTAGGGCTGTTATCAAGCTTATTGCGCAATGGCGCAAAACGTTCATTGATTAAAAGTCAGTATGAACGTTATGTTTTTCAGCATCAAGATAGCGAGCTACAGCTGCATGACCCCGATAATATTTCCACCACGCGTTTAGCGTTTAGTGAAAATAATATTAAAGATGCTTTACTTGCCTCGGGTGCTATTCCTATGGTGATGCAGGGTATTCAAGATATTGCTGACTGTGGACCTGGCATGTACCGAGATGGCGGCATCATTGACTATCATTTTGATTTGGCACTTGATGGCTTAACTCTTTATCCGCACTTTAGTTCAACGTTAAAAGCCGGTTGGTTTGACAAAAAGCTGTCAAGAAATGTTCGTGCTGAACATTACGATAAAACGGTATTAGTTTGTCCATCACAAGCCTTTATTGATGCGCTGCCATATAGCAAAATCCCTGATCGTAAGGATTTTGTTACCCTAGATCCACAGCAGCGTTTGCAATATTGGCAGCAGGTATTTTTGGAAAGTGAAAAACTGGCAGCAGCGTTTAAAAGCTTCCATCAAACACAAGATATTAAGCAAATAAAGCCTATTAGCCAGTTAGTTGCCTAACGCGCTTTATTGAATAAGTTAAACAACATTAAACACTAATAATAAAAAAATTAACAACAGAAACAAAAAGGGAAAAAACATATGACTACTTACACTGCAATAAACTTAATCGCTCGTCCAGGTGCTGGCCCTGTTGGTCCTGAATTATTTGAAGTTGTCAGCAAACAAATGCCGAGTGTTGGCGAAGGTCAGTTTTTAGTTAAGCAAAATCATATGTCTCTCGATCCAGCCATGTTCGGTTGGATGAGCCCAGACACTGAAAGCTATATTCCACCGGTTGAATTAGGCACGGTAATGCGTTCTTCTGGCGTTGGTGAAATTGTGGAAAGTAAACATCCAGATTTTCAAGTTGGTGAGCGCGTTATGGGCATGATGGGCTGGCAAGAGTATCTTTTGAGTGACGGCGTTGGTTTAAATAAAGTGACAGCACCGTTGCCCGATGAAGCGATATTGTCGGTATTTGCTTTGCCGGGCTTAACGGCAACGCAAGGGCTTTACAGCATTGGTAAGCCACAAAAAGGAGAAACCATTGTGGTTTCTGGTGCCGCAGGCTCTGTGGGGTCAATTGTTGGTCAATTAGCTAAAGCAGACGGCTTAACAGTGATAGGTGTTGTAGGTAGTGATGAAAAAGCGGATTGGATCGTCAATGAGTTGGGTTTTGATGGCGCGGTTAATTACAAAAAGCATGATTTAGCAGAAAAAATCACGGAGTTAACACCAAACGGTATTGATGTTTACTTTGAAAACACGGGTGGTCCAATACAACATCATGTTTTTGCTAGAATGAATGCACATGGTCGAATCGCGGTATGTGGATTGATTGCTGACTACCCAAAAGCAGCGCCTGATCTAGCGCCTAACTGGATCCCTATTATTAAAAAGCGTCTAACTATACAAGGTTTTACTATGCCAGATCATTTTGGCGAAGTACCTGCTTTGTTAGCAAAATTAACGCCTTACGTGATGAAAGGACAAATTAAACATCGTGCTCATGTGCTTAATGGTCTTGAGTCTGCCATGACAGGTCTGAACTTATTTTTTACTGGCGAGAATAAAGGCAAGTTAATTGTGAAGCTGTAGTGGCGCGCACCTAACAACTTAAGCTAATGACAAGAAGCGATAGTTAACATAACGATAGCTTTAACCTTATATGTGCTTTGGCACCTGTATGCTGATTCACCTTGCTAGTCTGTTTATTGATAACTTTTTGTCGATAGTAGATAAGGCTTTAATGCCAGTAAATTAGCTTAGTTTACAAACTCACCTTAAAACGCTGTTGCTTGTGTAAATTGGCAACAGCGTATTATTCAGCATAGGTATTAACAATGACCGACATTAAAACACATTATCGAAACTGTAATATTTGTGAAGCCATGTGTGGCTTGGAAATTAAGTATAAAGACAAAGAAATACTGTCGATTAAAGGCGATCAAAAAGACCCTTTTAGTAAAGGCTATAATTGCCCGAAAGCAACAGCTTTAGCCGATTTTTATCAAGACAAAGATCGTTTAAAAACCCCGATAAGACGCACAGCGACAGGCTGGGAAGATATATCATGGGATGAGGCTTTTAGCGAAATAACGCAAAAGTTCACCGCTATTCAACAAGCTCATGGTAAAAATGCACTGGCGATATACTTAGGCAATCCTAATGCCCATAGTCTTGGTAACGGCTTGTTCTTAAAGCCTTTTATGAAATCTATAGGGACTATTAATCGTTATAGCTCAGCTTCGGCGGATCAAATGCCGCATCATGTTGCATCTAACTTTATGTTAGGTGCGGGTATGCTTATTCCTGTGCCTGACATTGACCGCACTGACTTTATGCTTATTATTGGCGGTAATCCGGTGGTATCTAATGGCAGTATGATGACGGCTCCTAATGTGATTGGCCGTATGAAAGCTATTCAAAAACGTGGCGGTAAAATAGTTGTGGTTGACCCTCGTCGTACTAAAACAGCGAAAGTGGCCAACCAACATTTATTTATCCGACCAGAAAAAGATGCTTTGTTATTGTTCGCCATCATTCATTGTGTTTTTGCTAGTAACCTGGTGAATTTACGTCATTTAGCGGACATGATTGAAGGCCTTGATGATGTTAAAGCGGTTGCAAAAAACTATAGTCCGGAAAAAGTGGCTGAATTTGTTGGTATCGACGCCGATACTATTCGAACCCTTGCCAACGACATGATGGCTGCTGACTCTGCGGTTTGTTACAGCCGTATGGGGGCATCAACCCAAAGCTTTGGCGGCTTGTGTCAGTGGTTAACTAATGTACTGAATATTGTCACCGGTAACTTTGACCGCGCAGGTGGCGCGATGTTTCCACAACCCGCTTTTGACATGATAAGAAATCATAAAAAAGGTCATAAAAGTACCTTTGGACAATATCAATCACGGGTGCGTAAGCTACCATTTTTTAACGGTGAATTTCCCGTTGCAACCCTCGGTGAAGAAATTTTAACGCCGGGAGAAGGGCAAATAAAAAGCCTGATCACCATTGCCGGTAATCCTGTGCTTTCAGCGCCGGGTGGCGATAAGCTTGCCGATGCATTCGATAGTTTAGATTATATGGTGTCGGTGGATATTTATTTAAATGAAACCACTAAACACGCCAATATCATACTCCCTGGTACCACGGGGGTCGAAAACTCACATTTTGATATTTTCTTTAATTCATTTTCTGTACGCAATACCGTTAAATACTCACCGCCACTTTTTGAAAAATCAGTGTCTCAACGCAGTGATTGGCAAATATTGGCTGAGTTATCAGCACGTATGGCAGGCATTCCACTTGATCATGAATCTTTAAAAATAACGCCAGAAATCATCCTTGATATGGCATTACAAAAAGGTCCATACGGCGAGCAAGGTATGAGCTTACAAAAGTTGATTGATAACCCACATGGCCTTGATTTAGGGTCATTAAAGCCATGCTTAAAAGCGCGTATTAAAACTGAAAATGGTAAAATTAACTTATTTCCATCAATTTATCTTGATGATTTACCAAGGCTAGATGAGGTTATGACCAAACCTACACGTGATGAGCAATATCCGTTTGAGCTTATTGGTCGCCGTTTAGTAAAAAGTCATAATACGTGGACACAAAACTCTGCGCGTCTGGTTAAAGGCAAAAACCCATGCACTTTAGAGGTTAACACGCAAGATGCACAAAGATTAGGTATCAGTAATGGCCAGTTGTTAACGGTCAGTTCAAGTAATGGTGAAATAGCAATACCGGCATTGGTCAGTGATGAAATACAGCAGGGCGTTGTCACTATGCCGCAAGGTTGGGGGCATAACCAAAAAGACACAAAAATGACCATAGCGGCGACGCAGCCGGGGGTAAGTATTAATGATTTAACCCATGCTGATCGTGTTTGCGCGTTAACCGGTAATGCCGCTTTTAACGGCACACCTGTGGCAATAAAAGTCGCTTAAAAGGGCTGTAAGATGAAATATTTTTCACCATTATTTTTATTTATTGCCGGTTGGTTACTGCTTTTTTTTACTGAGAGTTTAGCCGTTATTGGCTTTATTAACGGTACATTACAACTGGTGTTATTTACCTTCGTTGTATGCCTACCAACGTGGCGTACAGGGCGTATGTCATACGTTGATATTGGTTGGCCATGGGGATTAACACTGATCGGCATACTAACCTGGCTTTATGGCGAAGGTGACAGCACACGTGTTGCTGTGGTCAGTATCGCTTACATTTTTGCCGGTAGTCGCATGGGATTTGGCGCGTTAAAATTATGGAAATTAGGCCATTTAAAAACAGAACTGCCGCGATATGAATATCAAAAACGTCGTTGGCACAAAGCGGGCAAAACCAATACGGCGTTAGCTATGCAAGTTGAAGCCATTTTACAAGGTTTAGCGAATGCGTCATTTCTAGCGATGCCTGCTTTTGTCATTGCGACGAATCCAGAGGGAAATATCTCAATATTCGAGATTATCGCTATCGTTGTCTGGTTTGGCGCGTTTGGCATGGAAACCGTCGCCGATATGCAAAAGCTGAAATTTTTGCGTAGCATGAAAAAGCTCGGCGAACGAAATAAAGTGTGCAATGTTGGTTTATGGAAATATAGCCGCCATCCTAACTACTTTGCCGAGTGGATGGTATGGAATGCTTTAGTGATCGCCGCTATACCTTCTTGGCTATTGCTTTATCAACAAGAGTCATTGATCATTTGGGCATTGTTAGGTATCGGTGTTTTACTGGCCTCAAAAATGATGTACACCACCTTAGTGACTTACACCGGCGCGGTACCGTCTGAGTTTTATTCTGTGCAGAAACGACCAGAATATAAAACTTATCAGCAAACCACGAATATATTCTTCCCTGGGCCAAGCAAGTCACAGTGAAGACAAGTAAAGCGTAATCAATAAAACGTAACAAATTTAATAGGGTAATCCATGTTTAAAAGTACAGATAATTATATTGCATCTAATGACCTTACCATGGCGGTAAATGCCGCGATAGCATTAGAAAAACCATTGTTGATCAAAGGTGAGCCGGGTACAGGTAAAACTCAGTTGGCTGAAGAGCTCGCTAAATCGCTTAATTGTAAATTGTATCAATGGCATATCAAATCAACCACTAAAGCACAGCAAGGCTTATACGAATATGATGCAGTATCTCGATTACGTGATAGTCAATTAGGCGACGAGCGTGTGCATGATATTTCAAATTATATTGTTAAAGGTAAGTTGTGGCAGGCTTTTGAAGAAGAGCAACGACCGATTTTATTGATTGATGAAATTGACAAAGCCGATATCGAATTTCCAAACGATTTATTGCAAGAATTGGATAAAATGGAGTTTTTTGTTTATGAAACTCAACAAGTCGTTAAAGCTAAACAACGACCTATTATTATCATTACCTCGAACAATGAAAAAGAATTACCCGATGCTTTTTTAAGACGTTGTTTTTTCCATTACATTAAGTTTCCAACCAAAGCTGAAATGGCAAAAATTATTGATGTTCACCACCCTAACGTTAAGCAAGACTTATTAAAGCAAACCTTAGAGGTATTTTTTGACTTAAGAGAAGTCAATGGCATCAAGAAAAAGCCGTCAACTTCCGAGTTAATTGATTGGTTAAAATTGCTGATTTCCGATGATCTTGCACAAGATGTATTATTGAATAAAAAATCAGACATCATTCCGTTATTTGGCGCCTTACTGAAAAATGAGCAAGATGTATCTTTGCTGGAAAAATTAGCCTTTATGAGTAGACGAAACGGGTGATATAACAGTGTTTATCGACTTTTTTCTCACGCTAAAAAAACACAAAGTTCCTTGTAGCTTGCGTGAACTACTCGATCTTATCGCGCTATTAAAAAAAGGGGTGGTATTTGCCAATGTTGAAGAGTTTTATAATTTAGCCAAAATTGTCATGGTTAAAGATGAAATTCATTATGACAAGTACGACAATGCCTTTGCTGAATATTTTAAAGGCATTGAAAGTATAGATATTTTTGATCAAATTCTGCCAGAAGATTGGTTAAGAAAAGAGTTTGAGAAAAATTTATCGCCAGAAGAAAAAGCACAGCTTAAAGCCTTAGGTGGTCTTGAAGCTTTAATGAAAACGTTAAAAGAACGGCTTGAAGAACAAAAAAAACGTCATGCAGGTGGTAGTAAATGGGTAGGCACTGGAGGCACTTCGCCATTTGGTGCTTATGGTTATAATCCGGAAGGCATTCGTGTTGGTCAAGACAAAAACCGTAATAATAGTGCGGTGAAGGTTTGGGACAAACGAGAGTTTAAAAACTTTGATCAAGACCGTGAATTAGGCACGCGAAATATCAAATTAGCACTAAAAAAATTGCGTAAATTTGCCCGTACCGGCGCCAGTGAAAGGCTTGATATTAATACGACTATTCGCTCAACCGCACAAAACGGTGGCTTGCTTGATGTTCATATGGAGCCTGAGCGCCATAATGCCGTTAAAGTGCTGATGTTTTTTGATATTGGCGGATCAATGGATGAATATATTCATACCTGTGAAGAATTGTTTTCTGCCGCGCACAGCGAATTTAAGCACTTAAAGTTTTTTTATTTTCATAACTGTCTGTACGATAAAGTTTGGCAAGATAATCAACGTCGTTATCAAGAAACCATTGATCTTGAAGAAGTTATAAGAACATTTGGCAGCGATTACAAAGTGATTTTTGTTGGCGATGCCACGATGGGACCATACGAGATTATGGCGCGTGGCGGTAGTGTTGAACACTGGAATGAAAAGCCGGGCATAGCATATATGAACCGCCTTTTATCTCATTTCAATAAAGTAGCATGGTTAAACCCTCAACCCGAAACACATTGGCCTTATCATCACTCGATATCTGTTATACAGCAGATAGTTAACGATAGAATGTTTCCGCTAACGGTTGATGGTATTGGGCGCGCGATAAAAGAAATCAGCTAGTTACCCCATTACTGGTGAGCTATAGCTAAAAAGTATGCACTGGGCTTTAGTTATTATTTTAATGGCAATCTTAGCTATAAGTTGCGGCAGCCACTCAGTGAGTGATAAGCATAGACAATAATAAAAATAGAGAGAGTAATGATGGAATATTTACGTACAGATGATAGCTGTTTTGAAAATTTGCCAGACTACAATTTTTCGCCTAACTATCTCAGTGTTGATGATGGGGAAGGTGGACAGTTAAGAGTTCACTATCTCGATGAGGGACCAAAAGACGCAGCGCCAATATTATTATTACACGGCGAACCCACTTGGAGTTTTTTGTATCGTAAAATGATCCCCATATTAGTGCAAGCCGGTCATCGCGTTATTGCTCCTGATTTAGTTGGTTTTGGCCGCTCTGATAAACCGACTAAACGCAGTGACTATACATACCAACGCCATGTTGACTGGATAAGCTCATGGTTACTGCAGTTAGCGTTAAGCGATATAACTTTAGTCTGTCAAGATTGGGGAGGTTTAATTGGCTTACGCTTAGCCGCCGAAAACCCTGCGCGCTTTGACCGCATAGTGGCAGCTAATACTATGTTACCTACAGGCGATCATAAGCCGGGTGATGCCTTTATAAAGTGGCAAACTTTCTCACAAGAAGTCGCTGAATTTCCAACCGGAAACATTATTAATCAAGCCACAACAACCGAACTTTCTGCTGCGGTAATTGCGGCTTATAATGCTCCGTTTCCAGAAGAAAAATATAAAGAGGGTGCTCGACAATTTCCATTATTAGTGCCAATAACCCCTGATGATCCTGCCTCAGACAAAAACCGTGCGGCTTGGAAAGTATTGTCGCAATGGCAAAAACCATTTTTAACCGCTTTTAGTGACTCAGATCCGATCACCGCTGGTGGTGATAAGCTGATGCAGAAACTGATACCGGGAACAAAAGGGCAACATCACACCACCATTATCAATGGCGGTCACTTTTTGCAAGAAGATCAAGGCGAGGCACTTGCTGATGTGGTGGTTAAATTTATTGCCGATAATGGCGCCACTAATTAACTAATCTGAACTCTGGATAATGAGTGCTGCTTATCCAGAGTTCAGGTTAACTACAATAGCCGCAGTGTTAAAGAGATAGTTGACCGGATCTCCTTGATCATTATTTACCTCCATAAAGGTCAATTAAAAAAACGCCTTTAGTAGTAATGTGTTAACTAATTTGTTAAAAATAGGTTAATTAGCAAAACTTGTGACTTGAGCACGACTAGATTGTTAGCTCTTATGGAGGATGTTTGATAGTTGACAATATTAGCGTGTTTATTCCAAGCAAGAATTTCGAAATTTCAGCCGAATTCTATACTGACTTAGGTTTTGTCAGTGATTATGTTTCTGATGATCTTTCAATTTTTGCAAATGGTCAATGTACATTTTTCTTACAACGGCATTACAACCAGGAATTTGCTGAAAACTTAATGCTGCAAATATGTGTATTGAATATTGATTTAGCTTATCAAAGTGCAAATTCAGCTCGGCATAAGCAGAAGATCACGGGTATCAAAACTGAGCATTGGGGCAAAGTATTCTATATTTGGGGACCTTCTGGAGAGTTGTTACATATTACCCAGCTTGGCTGTTAAAAAAATGAAAATAAGCGTAATACAAGCCGGCATTCATGCCGATTATTTAAGCTATAAGCTTTGAAACAAGGATGTTATTTCAATGAAATATTTTTTATTAGTATCAATGTTAGTTTTGTCTGCATGTACCATGACGCCAGACATCACGGCAGAGCCAGCATCAACTGATGTTATGCAATTAATTGAACAAACAGCCGTAAATGCCCCAAAAGGTGTCAACGGTACTTTTCAGTTTTCAATAAAAGCTTCTGGAATAAAAAGAAAAGTAGTTTACTTAAATACTGAGTTAGATTACAGAGATAGAAGAAATATAACGGTTGCACTTCATCCTAAAACAATCGCTGAGTTCATCAAGAAGTATGGCACCTCTCCTGAGTCCTTTTTTATTAATAAAAATATTGCAGTTACTGGTGAAGCAAAACAAACGAAAATCTGGTTTTTTTCTAATGGTAAAAGAACTGATAAATATTATTTTCAAACTCACATCAGAGTTAAATCAGTAAAGCAAATTAAAGTATTGAGCTGAAGTGTAACGAACAAACACGACAAATGAAAAATAAAGTGTGTAGCTTCACTTTGTTGCTACTTTAGCAAAGGATAACTTCCTTTTTGCGGGACTTTATATCGTTTAACTGGCACTCAAACAAGGCACTTAAACAAGGAAATTAGGCTTTGAAGACACTAGCACTATATGTATTATTATTTTTATCATTTGCAAGTTATGCCTCAACAGTTGAACCTGTTTTGAAAGCTTTAAATGAAAAGCCGGAGATAACAGTATTACTGCCAGCTTCGTATGCCTCTGACAAAACAAAACATTACCCGGTGATTTATGTCTTAGATGGTCAGCTAAATGCTCAACTGGTGCAGAGCATGAATGCTCGCTTGGCTGCATCAGCAGGCTCATATGAACATATTGTTGTTGGTATAGAGTCAGCTGATCGCTTGAAAGATTTCGCCCCTAGCGTAAATATGGATCCTAGAGGACCCATTGGCGCAGGTGGCGGAGCAGATAAGTTTCTCGACTACCTCGAAATAGAGCTGATACCACGAATAGCTCGTCAGTACCGAACTACTGATCATAAAACTATTGCAGGACATTCTATTGCTGGTTTGCTTGTTGTTCATTCCTTTCACTCACGGCCTCAGTTATTTCAAGCGCACTTAGCGTTTAGTCCTGCGATATGGTGGGGAGAACGAGAAACAGCAAACGAAGTGAAAAAATATATGCGTTCAGGTATTTCAAAGGGCAATTTTTTATATCTTAATATTGGTAATGAAAGTGGTGAAATGCGAGCAGTATATGATGCATTTGTAGATAGCATTGTTAGAAATCGTTCACTGGATTTAATGCTCAATTTAGATGAATTTAACACTGCAGCGCATGGTTTCACCCTGTCTGCTGGTTTATATAATGCATTGCGAGGATTGTATAAATACCAACAAGCAACAGGTAAATAATAAACCTGTCAACTTGTCGGCAATACCAGCAGATGTTTTTCAAAATATGAGGTATTAAATGGACAGGGGCGTAAAAGAAAAATTTGCAAGTTATCCTGAAGATATTGCTATTTTACTCTTTAATATACGTAAATTAATTTATAGCGTGGCTGAGCAAGATAATATTTTTGAGCTATCAGAAACCCTAAAATGGGGCGAACCTAGTTATATTTCAAAAATAGGCAGTGCTATTAGATTTGATTGGAAACCCAAGGATGCAGACCAGTACGGTATTTATTTCAACTGTAAAACATCGTTGATTGAGACGTTTAAAATTGTTTACGGCGATACGTTTACCTATGAGGGTAATCGAGCCATTATATTTAACTGTAAACAACAGATACCCGTTAGAGAATTATCTCATTGTATTTCAATGGCTCTACGTTATAAAAAAATTAAACATTTGAACTTACTTGGCGCATAAATAGCGATAATATTGTACAAAAAGCTACCGTTGGCTTTTTACGTAGTGCACTGTGTTAGGTGTTGATTTACCTCATGGGTTTCTTTTAATTCCAGAGAGCTTTCGATAAAAACTGTTATCACAAGTAATAAACTGAGCGGTAGATACAGTAAAGGGGCTTTAAGATCAGGTTTATTTATTTAAGCGTTTTATCTTTATTGACTTTAATTGACTTTAATTGACTTTAATTGACCTTAGCCGTTAATGCTGCCTACTGCCTACAAAGGCAATTATTTTAGCGATAATATGATTCCATAAATGTTAATAGCTCGTTAATTATGGTATAAATAACAAAGAGATTGGGCGAATGAACAGTGGTTTATTGTTCTCGTATCTCGATTTTTTACATAATACTTTTATTACATCGCCAGGTGTAAAGTTATCATTAAGGAAAATGAAATGAAAAAACTTGTAACTTCAATTGCTTTTTTAACTTTGTTCGGTTGTGCATCAACAGATTATTCGAAGTTAGCAACTGGAGAAGCCTCTATATCAAATTTTAAAGTGAGTGAAATTCATAATTTAAATGCAGGTCAGCATACACTCGATTTATCATTTAACTACCAAATAGCTAAATATCACAATCAGCCTGATTTATACAACTGCTCTGTACAGTTTTTAGCTTTGGATGGGACATCATTTTCGGTTTCCTCTGGTCGAGAGTTACCTTGTAACTTCAATAAAGCCGCAGGTGAAATATCTTTGGTATTACCAACCATACTGGATAAAACAACTTTCGCTTCTAAAGAGCAACTTGCATCACTCAAGTATCCAATAGAGTATTTTTTAGCTATTCATCAGCGTACAGGTAAACATACTAATAGAATCATTGGTAAAACACCGGTTCAAGTTAGCGAAATAAAATTATAAGGTATCGACACTTTCTGAGTGTCAAGGCCATGTAGACTTACATTAAACAGTTGATTTAACAGTGGCTGAAAGTTGTTGTTAACTGTTGCGCTTGTAACTAATTGCGTATGACTTAGGTGCTGGTTGAATCAGCTAGGTTTTATTGCTGATGAGCATAAATGTAATCGTTTTATTTCGGATGAGTCAGAGAGGACAACAAAAAAGATGCTTTTGCATCTTTTTTGTTGTCTATTAGCCTAAGCTTGCCTGTATAACAGGTAAAAAATGCTTAACGGCTTACTGGTGCTGCCATGCTAGATCTTGAAAAATCTTGTATGTAGCGTTTTGCCGCTTCAGCACGTACATCTCTTTGTTGTTGTGTAGAACATAGTTTTTGTTTGATGCGAGAGCCTGTGACAGCAAAAAAAGTACATTTATAACCGAGTTTTTTAGCAGCCGCTTTTAATTCTGCTGGCGTAAAATTAGTATTTTTCGCAAGCTCGTCTAACTGTTTATCCGTTAGCTTTTGGGCTGTACTCGTTTGGTTTTGGTTATTGACTGCCACAGCGCTTTCTTGATTTTTTTCCGCTGTTGACCCACAGCCCGCTAAAGCAGTTAGTGTTAAAAATACGGTAAGAATTGTTACTTTCATGTGATTTCCTTATATAAGTAAATAATTTTAAGTGGTCAAACCTTATACAATTTTTTATCTATTACAACCAACTTTTTAACTATTTATTAACAATAATATCAATAAATTAACAAAGTGTCTGTTGTAAGTCATCAAACACCTAAACGCTATCTGTGGTTGTTTATTAGTCGTTCCAATACAAGCTAATACAAGCGAACTATGAAATTAAATCGTTTAGCTAAAGACGTTAGTGCGCTAATCACCTACAAATAAAAACGCTGACGACAAAACTTAAACAGTCTGAAAATAACTTTATTTATCCTAAATTAGGAGCTTGCTAAGAGTGGGCCATCAAAACTCACGAAGTAGGGCTTTATGCTGTTGGCGATAGCTTTGTTAGTAACCCTTGATGAATTTATACTGTAGACTCGTTGCTAATAATGTTTTGTGGTTTTTTATAGCGAATAACAGAGCGAGGTTAATATGAAGTTTTTAATTTTTTTGGGTACGGCACGTAACAGCACACCGCCTGCACCAGCACGTTTGGGTGTTCGTGTTGTTGAGGCGCTGCTTACTTTGTTGAAAAGCCAGTATGAAACGCATGATATTACTTTGATAGATGTTTTAGATTATCCACTTGACGCTGTTTTTAAGCCTCACTTTGCTTACGCCAAAAATAAAGCACCTGCTGAGCTGAATAATTTAGCGCAAATAATAGCGAGTGCCGATGGTTATATTATGGTGAGTCCAGAATACAATCATGCGATGAGCCCTGCATTGGCTAATCTATTAAATCATTTTGGTAGCTCTTTGTTTTCCTACAAACCAAGTGCAATTGTTACTTATTCTGCAGGGCAATGGGGCGGTATGCGTGCAGCAGTAGGCATGCGTAGTTATTTGTCAGAACTAGGGTGTTTACCCGTTTCAGCAATGATACATGTGCCAAAAGCGCAAGCAGTATTCACTGAGGATGGCACTGTGCAAGTTGGGGTAGATCAAGCGGCTTGGTTTAGCTATTTTGGTCGAACTATCAATCAATTGATGTGGTGGGCACAAGCTGCGAGAGAGCAACACGCACAAGTGGATCCGCATCAGTTCATTGGTGATTTTAAAACTGATCCCTCAGAACGAAATACCTCATAAAATGACGAAGTTGATTATTTATCTTTTTTAAACCGGCATGATTTAGTTTCTTACTTACCGGATGTTATATGGTAATCTCTGATTATTTTTCAGAGGTTACCATGAGATTTAGCCATAAAGATAAAAAAGACGCTCGCGTGTCTAGACAATCTACTTACGCTTTTGATTTTCCCTAAAAGGTTGAGCAAGCTCCAATAGCACCAGGTGTTTTTGTGCTATTAAATGAGCACAGTGACGTGCTATATGTCGGCTCTGCACGTGGCGATGATTTGCAGCTTGTCTTAGCTGAACATGTCGGAAATATAACGGCAGAAAATGTGGTGTCTTATCGTTGGTTTATTACTGAAAACCAAAAAGTAGCAGCAGCTTTAGCAAAAGATTGGATTGAAAAATATCAACCTCAACATCAATTGTTATAACCGTATGGTGATAGCGTAACCGCAGTGACAATGCACTGATTGAAAATTAAACATAATTGCATTTAACTTAACGGCATGTTACTGCACTCACATCTATTTAATAGAATTATTATCAGTTGCTAAAAAATGACTTCAGGGTTTAATCATGTTTTTTACTATCTACAAGCTAATATCTTTGCTATCTGTCGCTTTTTTAGGCTTTATTGTTTGGATAATATATTTAGCGAATACCGGCCAAAGGAGTGTTTTTTTTAACTTGGTGGCAAGTATTCCTTATGGTGACAAATTAGGTCATTTCTGTTTGTTTGGCTTACTGACTTTAGGGTTTAATTTTGTTTTTAAGCTTAAATCATTTAATTTAGTTTTCTTTAACTTAGCGTCATTAAAGGTATATGTTGGTTCAAGCGTGGTTTTATTGTTCGCTGTACTTGAAGAGTTAAGTCAATATTTCATACCCAATAGAACACTAGATGCAACAGATTTACTTGCTGATGTGGCAGGTATTATAACGTTTAGTCTACTCACTACATTTATCGGTAAAAGAATTTAGCATCTATTTTTAGCATGGCGTTTGTCGTTTAAAAATGATTTTTAAGGTAAATTTGAGCTTTATACTTTAGGGGGTTGTGAAATATTAAACTCAACAAATTAAGCATTTTAAGCGAGGCCTATGCAATGTTATCTGTCAGAATGATGAAGTTATATTATGGATAGACAGGAGAAAAACTTATTAGTGTGGGATATTATCTACTGGGTAGTTTGTGTCAATACGATTGTGGCGATAGGAATTACTTTATTCACTAAATCCTATTATTACAGTTATGCCATTTCAGCGACAAAGTTAGCGCTGATTTGTGCCTGCATACATTTTCTAGCCTTTAAATACCACGCGGAAATCGCATTCTTCCAACGCTTTGGCGCTATGTCATTATCGGCTTTTATCTATATATCATTTATTGAAGCCGGTTCGAATTTACTGCTGATGGATTTAAAAAGTTTAGGCTTTTATTTACTCTTGGTATTCTTACTGACACTACCACTAATGTTTATTTCATATTTTGTCAGTTTTAGATTGCAGCATGATGTTAAAAGTACTAATAATTAGACCAGTGAGAGAAAAAATATCATTTTCTGATGCTCGATATTCTTGACTTACAGACAACGCCCTGACGTTGTTAATATTAGTAAATTTACCAAGCTCTAATCATTAGCTGCAATGCCTATTATTGATGATGCTAGTGCTATAACAATAAGAAAAGGTTAGTTATGATGTTTGAATTACTTTATACCAGTGTTGTGCCAGCGGGCTTTTCAGAGCAAGAGTTAGTCGATTTACTGGAAAAATCACGTTCAAAAAATAAAAAACACGGTATCACAGGGATGTTAATTTATCATAACCGAGAAATTATGCAGCTTTTAGAGGGCAACCGTCGTGAGGTTGAAGCTTTATTTCAAACTATATTCGAAGATGATCGTCATAAAAATGTAGATGTTTTTTATCAGGGCGAAATTGAACATAGATCGTTCACTGATTGGTCAATGGCATTTAAGTTACTCGATGATAAATTGATCAGTGCCATTACCTCAGGGTATGAAGGTCATGATAAAAATATATCACCCATTCACATGATTAAAAATAGCCCCAATCGCGGTATGAAAACCTTTATTGACTTACGTGATAATTTTTAAGCGATATCAGCGCACAAAAACTGTTTTATCGGCCGAGCTGAACCGATAATTTTTTTGTGAAACAAGTGATTTGACGTATGTTTTTTAAGCATATTTCTTTAATTTTAGCTAACGTTGCTATTTGTTACATAATTTAAGCAGATAATAGCGGTTAACAGTAGCATTCTTCCTCACTTTAGATTAAATTTGCCGCCTTAAATTTACAGTTAACCAGAGCGCCTTATGTTAGAAAACACTCTCCCACAACTCGAACAACTGATCGAAGACATTATTGAAAAAAACAATCAACTAAAAAGCAAAATAGTCGAGCTAGAACAAGAAAAGTCTACGCTTGCTGACGAAAATGAAATGTTGCAGCTTGAAATACTTGAAGGTGAAGAAAAACGTAATCAAACCAATGAAACTTTAACTAACCTGCTAGGTAAATTACAAAGTGCAGATGAGGTAAATTAATGCTCGCTGAAGACTCTAAAAGCATCAGCATTCAAATTATGGGTAAACAACACCAGTTTACCTGTTCAAGTGAAGATGAAGAGGATTTAAAGCAAGCAGCAAACAAACTCGCTGCTATGTGTGACGATATAAAAAAAAATACCGGTGTTGTTAGTAGCGAACGTGCTTTACTCGTTGCGTCAATTAATTTAAGTTATTCATTATTAATGGCAAACAACAAAATAGAGTGCTTTCAACAGAAACAGGCATCATTGATTTCTTCGTTGAAAAGCGCTTTATAAATAACTTGATTTCGGGATAATCTAAACGGCTATTTTGCCTGCTGAACCCTTAGTGTCAGTTTAATACAGCTGTGTGGATGTATGTGATAGAGCATCGAAACATCTAGTGGCGACATTTACAATGTCGACACTGACTATTACATTGTTGATTAAGCTGAACAAAGACAGTAGGTAAGTTAATTTACTGTTTTGAATTGTAGATAATTTTCACAACTCAATTAAGATTCCAAATTCAGGTTAAGTATTTTCATTTTCAGTATTGCCACCGCTATTGGCTGTGTGGTAATACTGTTATTAAATTGTTTTATTTAGGAAAAACTTTATTATGGCTGATGCCAGTATTGAATTTAAAGGTACAAGTTTCACCCTATCTGTAATACATTTGAAAACCTCCGTTTTAGCTGATATTCGCGCTGATTTAGTAAAAAAAGTAGCACAAGCGCCTGATTTCTTCTATCTCGTTCCTGTAGTCGTTAATATCGAGAAAATCGCCTTAGATCTTGACTATCAAGCAATAAAAACATTACTTACCGAATTTAATTTTACTTTTGTTGGTTTTACCGGCTCAATTTCTAAAGAGCAACGTAATTTGGTTCGTGAGCTTGGTTTTTCATTTGTGAATACGGCAAAAGCAAAAGTTGTTGAAAAAACGGCTTCAGTAGCGCCTGCAACAGTGGAACAGCCACCAGAAGAACAATCATTTGAAGCACAAGTTGATAACACTGTTACTCCTGTAGCTACGCAACTATATACCGATAAAATACACCGAGGTCAGATACGCTCAGGCCAACAAGTGTATGCTAAAGAACAAAATTTGGTGATTATTGGTTCAGTATCTGCTGGAGCAGAAGTTATTGCCGATGGTAACATTCATGTATATGGTGCACTACGTGGGCGTGCAATAGCCGGCGCAAAAGGGCATCATAAGGCACAAATATATTGTCAAAGCCTTGAGGCGGAATTAGTGTCTATCAATGGCAATTATTGGTTGAGTGAATCAATGGAAAAAGATTGGGGTTCACCCGCCTATATACAACTAACAGACAGCGAACTTACGTCGTCAAAACTTATTTAATACTTAACTTATAAAGGATATTCGGTCTATGGCACGGATAATAGTTGTTACATCTGGCAAGGGTGGTGTTGGTAAAACCACATCAAGTGCTGCCATTGGTCTTGGTTTAGCATTAAAAGGCCATAAAGTGGTCTTAATTGATTTTGATATAGGTTTACGAAATCTAGACTTAATTATGGGCTGTGAGCGCCGTGTTGTTTATGATTTTGTTAATGTTATAAATGGAGAGGCAACGTTAAATCAAGCGTTAATTAAAGATAAGCGCGTTAGCAGCTTGTCGATATTACCTGCATCTCAAACGCGTGATAAAGATGCATTAAATAAAGAAAATGTTGGCAAGGTATTAGAAGAGCTTGGTAAAACCTATGACTATATCATCTGCGACTCTCCTGCGGGTATTGAAGCTGGTGCCATGATGGCATTGTATTATGCAGATGAAGCGATAGTGACAACTAACCCTGAGGTATCGTCAGTTCGAGATTCAGATCGTATTTTAGGTATGTTAGCAAGTCGTTCACGAAGAGCTGAACAGGGCTTAGAGCCTATCAAAGAACATTTGCTATTAACTCGCTATTCACCTAAGCGCGTCGAAGAGGGCGAAATGCTCAGTGTTGAGGATGTTAAAGATATTCTTTCTATTCCGCTATTAGGTGTCATCCCAGAATCACAAGCGGTGCTTAAAGCATCAAATGCCGGTGAGCCAGTCATTTTAGATACTGAAAGTGATGCCGGTAAAGCGTACCAAGATGTTGTTGATCGCTTGTTAGGTGAAACTGTTGAGTTTAGATTTTTAACTGCCGAGAAAAAAGGCATTTTCAGTCGTATGTTTGGAGGATAACATGGCATTATTGGATTATTTTTTACGTAAAAAAGAAAAGCAAGTAACTACGGCCTCTAAGGCAAAAGAGCGCCTACAAATTATTGTGGCTCATGAACGTAATAGTAGAAATAAACAGCCAGATTATTTGCCGCAATTGACTGAAGATATTTTAGTGGTACTACGTAAGTATATTCATGTTTCTGATGAAAGCTTTTCGATAAACCTAGATAATAAAGATGGCGATTTAAACGTATTAGAGCTAAATATTGAATTGCATGATGAGCCTACTTCGACTGACTAAATCTTTATATTGAAAATAGCGTCGTGATAGACGCTATTTTTATTTAATGTGCTCAAAAGTGCGAAGGGCGACTATCTTGCATCAATATATCTAGTTTAACTTGTGCTTTTTTCGGCTGTTGTAAGTCAGTTATTTCAATCATTTCACAGCCATCTCTGACCATTTCGCTGATCAAACTCGGATAATGACGACAATCCTCAGGTCGATCTAAATAAATACTACAGGTATATTTATCTGCTTCATTAGGGCTTTTTTTCGCTGCAATATTGAGAAAAGGACAACGATTAAGCTTAATGCCAGACTGAGGGTCAAACCAAATTTCATTATGTTTAACGTATTCGAAAATATCAGGGTTAAATATTTCCCAAAGATTAATTTCATCTTGCGTCCCCGAAAGGTCACCATCACCATATTTGATGCAGCATTTTCCACATTGATTACAATCTTTCATGCTTGCCTTATGTTGATAAAGTTATCGCTATACTCACATACGCTCGGGGCTAAAAGCAAGCTAGAGAAATAAGCTATCTCTAGCCTATCTATCGAAGTTGGGATTATTTTATCAAAGGTATTGCTTAAAGAAGGCGACCACACTGGTTTCTGCTTTCGCTTTATCAAATTGCCAAAGTCGGGTATGAGCGCCACCTTGCGCTTGCCAAAATTGTTTTGGCTGCTTTGCCGCGGCAAATAAACGCTCGCCATGATGAAAACCAACCGTGGTATCAGCAGTACCGTGCATAAGATAAATAGGTCGCGGCGATATGTCAGCAATATAGTTTTCTGGATGAGTTTCGTCGGTATTTAAATCACCGCGCCATTGAAACAATAACTCAACTAATGGCATTAATGGATATCGAGGTAGGCCATATATAATGGCGGCTTGTTCGGCAAGTACGTCCATTGAATTGGCGTAGCCCCCACTAAAAACACCAACCTTTATGCGAGGGTCTTTAGCCATGACTATCATGCTTGTTGCTGCGCCCATTGAAAACCCCATAACACCAATCGAGTCGAAACTTTTTACCGATGTTAAATAGTCGAGTGCGGCAATAACATCTTTCTGTTCGTGATAGCCCATGGTCGACAAAATATTGGGGTTTTGACGAGGATGACGTAAATCGATGGCTAAAACGCTGTAGCCGGCATCAATAAGGCTTTTTGCATAGCGCATGCCCTCATGACGACTGGCTGTTCTGCCGTGCACTAATAGTATTACCTGCTTAGTATTGTTCTTAGCATTGTCAACAGGCATAAACCAGGCAGGAATAGTGAAACCGTCAATGGTTTTAAAGCTGACGTCTTCAAAGGGAATGTCTTGTGTACTTGGATCGCCGCAAAATACAAAGTGTTCAACACTGCACTCGGTAAGTCCTAAGTGTAATATTTTCGAGGAAAAGAACCACGCACTGCCAACATAGGCAAGGGTGGTGAGCACAATGATTGATATTATTATTTTTTTGATCATTATGAGACCTTTTAGCTGACAAAAAGCGAGTGTAGCGCACTGTTTTTGGATATTTTATTTTGCGCTACACTCGTATAGTAATTGCCGTTAGCCCATGTATGGCTGCGGCAATAAAACACCGTTATAAAGCGATGATACTTTTCTTATCGATTTCAATAGCGGCATCTAACGATGCTAATATTTCAGCTCGCTCTTTTAATTTTGTACCATGATGTGCTGTCATATTTAGCGTTTGCATTTGTTTGGCTACCGCTTGTGCTGTAGCCATTAATTGCTCTTCTTCAACGACTACATCAAGAAAACCTGCCACAGTAGCCGCTTCTGGAGAGAAAAGTTCAGCGTTGATCACTGCACGTGTTAAGTAATTAATAGGGAGGCGGTTACGTGCGATTTCAATACCGGCGTTATGCATTGTCATACCAATAGCAACTTCATTTAAACCGATTTTAAAATTACCGGCACAACCAATACGATAATCACAACTGAGCATTAAAAATGCGCCTTTAGCGATAGCATGGCCTGAACAAGCACCAATAATAGGGGTTGGAAAAGCTAACATTCTACGCGCAAGTTGTGAGCCAAGGGTTACTAAGCCTATAGCGGCTTCTGGACTTGATTTCATGGTTTTTAGATCGAATCCGCCAGAGAATATTCCCGCTTGACCGGTTAAAATTACAATGGCATTTTCTTGTTCAGCGTGATCTAAAGCGGTATTTATTTCGCTGATAACTTGCGGCGATATGGCGTTGACTTTGCCGTTATTTAGCGTAATTACATGCACGTTGTTTTCAATTGCTACGTTGATCATTTCCATTTTCTTACCTTTGAGTCATTCAATATTTATTGTTGTTTATACAGGGATTTAACCATAATACCAAACAGATTACGCATTTGCTGTGCTTGGTATCATATAAAAAAGTTTTATCCTTGGCTGGTGGCTAATTGATAGGCAGGTCTTTGCTGAACCGTTTCAAGGTAACGTTTAATATGCGCTTTATTGTCGATTAGCTGCAAAGTACCGGCGATTTCTAAAATGATGGTCATCATAATATCAGCGGCGGTAAAATTGTCGCCGGCGAAATAAGTTTGCTTACTTAACGTGTTATCAATATAAGTAAAGTCTAAGGCTATTTCTTTTGCGATGTAATGATCGAGCGGTGATGCACCTGAACGCTTTTCCATGCCCATCAATAAAGTAGAAATAACAGGCAAGGCTAGTGAACCTTCTGCAAAGTGTAACCACTCTAAATATTGATAATATTCTTGGGTATTTTGAGTTGGCCTTAATTGTTCAGTACAACTTTTGTTAAGAATATATTCCATAATTGCGCCAGACTCACACAAGGTTACACTATCATCAACAATGATTGGTGCTTTCGATAGGGGATGAATTGCTTTTAAGCTTTCAGGCGCTAAATTAGTGTTTGGGTCACGCTGATGTTTAACGAGCGTGTAAGGCATATCGAGCTCTTCAAGTAGCCAAATAACACGCTTGGAACGAGATTTATTTAAATGGTGAACGGTGATCATAAAATAGTATTTCCTGTGATTATATCAATTGAGTGCTTTAGTGGTGCATGAATGTTTCACAAACATGCTAACCACGTTAAGTGAAGCCAAGCAATATTTGCTTTTTATCATTGCGCAATTGTGTCTTATTTTTTAGATTGTTCAACAGCTAACGTAATATCATTAACGCTATTGGCCGTTGAACGAAATTTAAGGTGTAATATTTTTACTAATATACCCGCGGTAAATAACATAATGAGGGTATAGATAGCGGGCGTAAACGACATTTTATAATTAGCCAATAAGGTTAACGCCATAAACATTGATAAAGTACTATTTTGTAAACCGACTTCAATGGTTATGGATGTTGTTTGTGCTGAGGTCAATTTTAACCATTTACTTGAGTAATATCCTAGTGCCATGGTTGATATATTCAATATTAATGACACCGGACCAGTAGCAATAAGCGCAGGAATGACAATATCTTGCTGTATATAGGTTAAAAATATAATCAATAGTGTCAAAAATAAAATACCAAATTTTGATACATGTACTTGAGAGCTAGCTGCAAGCTTAGGTGCATACGCTTTAATTATCATGCCGATAGCAATAGGAATAATAGTCAGTTTCATTAAGCTGAACATGGTTGCTAGAATGGGTAACTGGAATTCATTACCTTGACCCATGAAATAATTTAACGAAAAATTTAGCAGCAGCGGAATGGTAAAAACGGTGATAATGCTGGAGATTGCGGTCATGGTAACTGACAGCGCCACGTCACCTTTTGCTAGGTGGCTAAACATATTTGAGGTAGTGCCGCCTGGACACATAACCAACAGCATTACACCAACGGCATATTCAGGCTCTAAAGGCATGATGGTTGCTAACGCAAACCCAATCATTGGCAAACAAACTAATTGATTAACTAAGCCGATAGAAACGGCTTTTGGCGACTTTGCTATGCGCTTAAAGTCATCTGGCACCAATGATAACCCCATGCCCATCATAATTAAAAATATGCAAAGTGGGATAATCTGTGTGTTTACAAATGTAACTAATTCAGTACCTTCCATAACTACCTCGTCTAGACATTTAACTTAATAACTCATTAAGCTTTTTATAATTTTCTAAGCACTACCATAGTATTTTTATTGCTTTTTCTTCGCTCAGTTACTCGCATATCCATAATACTTTTAGTTGAAAATTTTCGCCTTAAAGTGTCTAGGATATCGCTTAAAGTACGGTTACTTAAAACATTAGGGCAAGAGCGCAAGTAAGTGCTAGCGGTTGAAATATTACGATTTACAATGAAATTACCTGGCCAATAGATGCATCAGCCTTTCCTGATAAAACCTGTTGATAAATTGTCTGTATAGCCTGCTCGCCTGTAGAATGTTTAACGCTCATGATGGTGCGACAAAACTCAATATAATCGTGCAGGGATAAGAATATTTTGCTCATGGTTTTTGCCGTTCCCCAGTCATTTATCCGCTTCTTTAACTGTGTTGGTGCAAAGAAAAAGATAGGCTCAACACCCGGCAGCGCACTTTTATGGCTTAATTCATTGGTTACAAGGTCGTCGTGATGGGTAGCGCCAACACGGCATGAATAGCGCAGTTGCTCAGCGAAATGAGTATGTATGGCGACTAATGTGCTCTGGCTACCCGCCATATCAACTAAAACACTTGAGATGTTGTTATCAAGCTTGGCAATTTCATCATAACTGACTACTTGCTCGTAACAGCCAAGGCCTTGAACAAATTTTCTATTGCTGTTTGAGGTAATACCAATGGCGGATTTTCCTCCGCGCGCCTTAATTGCAAAGGCCAATGCGATACTGGTTTTACTTGAGGCACTGGTTATTAAGTATTGCTTTGCGCCAAAGTAATCTTGATCAAACATAAAATCTTCAATGAGCCATGATGTGGTGAATAACCCCCGTACTAGCAGATCAAAATCTTCATTATCTTTTTTATAGAAAGGGTTCTTAGCAACCCGTTCAAAAGCAGCATAGACAGGTGATAAGCCTAAGCGGTTATCACTGATATCTGAGAAGGTAGTATCAGTGACATTGCCAGCAATAATTTTCACGTGGCTTGCCATGGGAACGAAGCCCCAAACACGTTCTCCAACGCGGATATTTTCACAAGCAGAGGCGATCACTTCTGAGTACCCCATAGCAGGAATACGACCCCAACCTTGTGTAGCAGGAAAAAAATTCCAGTAGCCTAAACTCTCGCCGGTAACACCGTAACTAATGTTATTTGCGGTCAGGGCGAATTTATCTACTTGTAAAATAACTTCATTTTCAGCGAGGCTTGTTGTCATTTCTGTGGTGATATATCGGCTATTGGCCAATGAAGACTTATTTACTTCAAATGTGTTTACATTAATCGTGGTCATCAGAATCTCTATATAATAGGGTAAGGTGAATTAATAAAACGTAACGGCCTTGTTCAGTGCTTCACGCTCTGTTCTGGTATTATTTACTGGCGCACTTTCATCGGCGTAACCAAAAGACATACCAAACAATATACCGCGATCTTCAGGTAAGTTTAAAAGCTCTCGAACGGGATCGGGGAATTGACCTAACGCACCTTGCATACAATTCGAAATACCATGCTCAGCCATTATCAGTGAAAGGGTTTGAGCATAAATACCTAAATCAACAGCACCCATGATGTCTAAATACTTGTCCATAGTGAAAAAAACGGCATGAGGAGCATCAAAAAATTGCCAATTGCGCACCATCGCCATTTGCCGTGCTTTTTTGTCTTCTCTTGCGATACCTACAGCGCTATAAAGTGCATTGGCTGAGCCAAACTGTCGTTCTCGATGAATACCTGTGTATTGTGCTGCCCAATTGAAGTCTGGGTTGGGCGCAGCTCCACTCATCAGTATTTCGATAAATTTTGTTGTCAGATCCGTTTTAGTTTGTCCTGAAACTACACATGCTTGCCAAGGTTGGACATTACAGTTTGAAGGGGAAAGTTGAGCATTTTCAAAAATACGCTGTAATGTTTCTGTTGCTACAGGCTTATCGAGAAAAGCACGAACTGAGTGACGAGCTTTTAAAATTGATTCAATAGGCATATTAAGGACTCTTAAATTATTGATGATTAGTAGGGGTTAAAGGTTGAATTATATTTTTTATAAAGAACATGCCTGAATTGACAACAGCAAAAATAATAACGTGTGTTGTTGCCAATTCAGCTGAGTGATAACTTAAAACTCGTAGGTTAGCGTGGCACCGAAAGTACGTGGTTGATTCGGGTAACCGTTAAAACTACCGGCCTGAATTGGTGGCGGAAATGACGATAAGAAATATTCATCGTTATTTAAGTTTCTCACCCAAACTTGTAGGCCGAGACCATTATTAAAGTTTACTCCAGCACTGGCATTAAAAGTGCCAACTTCACGTGTGATTGATTCAGGCACATTTTCTGCAATATGTACTTTACTCTCATAAAGATAATCGGTACGTGCGTAACCATAGGCGCCATTATCAAATTCGACGTTATAGGTAATGCCGGCAGTAATACTTTGTTCATGTATACCTGCTGGCTTTTCGCCTGATAAATCTACTGGGCCGTCTAAACCTGATGCACCTTTAAAAGAATCATAGATAGGGTCTAAGAAAGTACCGGCTAGGGTGAAAGACCAGCTGTCATTAGGATTGTAAACTGAATCAAACTCTATACCTTTAGTGCTTTGTTTACCCGCATTGGCAAGTACATAGCCGGTGCCGATAAACAATGATGATTGGAAGCCATCTATGGTTTGGTCAAATACCGTAACGTTAAAGGCACCTTGACTAAAACGTGCTTTCATACCAAGTTCATAAACCGTTGCTTCTTCTGGTGATGCATATCGACCACCATAAATTTGGTTTGGTTTGGCGATTCCGGCTGCCTCTATTGCTGCTTGATCGTTGATAAATGGAGTAGCGTTACGCGATAAATTCCAAGACGTTGCTTTGAATCCCGTCGCAGCTGATGCAAATAGATTAATATTTTCGTTGAGCTCGTAAGCTAAGCGCATCGACCAAGTAGTTTTACTGTCATCAGATTCATGCTCCTCAACAGCATTAGGTAAACCTAGCATTGGTGGTAGAAACTGTAAGCCTTTCAATGTTGGTACCGCAGGAGCAAGTTGCGGAATAAAGCCAATAGGTACACCAAAGACAGTGTTTTCAGTATCTAAATCTAAGCTTGAAAGGACGTCGCTGTGGTTTTGAGTGATAGTGACTTCTTTTTCATCTTTGGTATAACTGACGCCAAAAATAGCCGTTAAGTTGTCAGAAATATGATAGTCAAAGTTAGCAAATAATGAATAAGCATCATTTTCTTGTGTAAACTCAGAATTTACTGCTGATTCACTTGAGAAAAAGGTACCCGGTGCTAAGCCATAAGCACCTTCAATACCACCTAGTAAACCTGGTGCTCCACCTGCAGCTAATAAAACATCAAAGTAGCTTCTAATGTCATTGCCATAACTAAGGGTGTCGCCGGTGTCGACTTCTTCTTTAAATATGAAGGCACCCACCATCCATTCAAATTGTTGTATACCTGTTGAGGTTAAACGAAACTCTTGGGTAAAAGTATCAATGTCGGTGTGACCATCTTCACTTAAAATATCTAAAGAGGTGTAATCGATATCATTGTCAAAACCAGATTTATTATTACGAAACGCGGTAATTGAGGTAAAAGAAAAACGTTCATATTCTATGTCAACTTGAACAGAAACACCGCCGTCTTCAACACTATTAGTTGGGTCTGTGTTTAATGAAGATTCATAGGCAAAAGGTGTACTATCATCAAGAACAATCCCTCCCAACGCCTGAACAGCGCCAGTTGTTGGACCATTGATAATGTCTGCCACAGTACAACAAGCTTCTTCTATTTCACTATAATCAGCAATGACTCTGATGGTGATATCTTGAGTGGGCTCATATAGCGCTTGACCACGAATATTCCAACGATCACGATCGTTAATTTCATCTAATCCAACCACACTGTCAGTATAGCCATCTCGGGTATTAAAGCCGCCAGATAAACTGAAGGCCAAGGTATCAGACAGCCCATTTGTTACATAACCTTTTACTGTTCGCTGGTTAAAATTAGCAATACCTAATTCAATTTTACTTTCAAGATCAAATGATGGTGCCATCGTACGAACATTGATAACACCCGCTGAAGCATTTTTACCAAATAAAGTACTTTGTGGGCCACTGAGTACCTCGATTTGTTGCAATCGCGGTAAGTCACCAATTTGAGCAGCTGCGCGTGAACGATATACGCCATCAACAAACACACCAACGGATGGTTCAATACCGGTATTATTAGTACCGTTACCAAAACCACGAATGGCGAAATTAGTATTTACTGAGCGTTGTAAGGGTGTTACTCGTAAAGTTGGCACAAGCGTTTGCAGATCATTCATGTCCATAACTTTAGTTTGTTCTATCGCCTTACTATTTACCACGGTAACGGCAACGGGTGACTCTTGTAGGCCTTTCAAGCGTTTAGATGCGGTAACAAAAATTCTTTCTATATCTTTGTCAGGTTTATCTGCCGCTAATTCTGCTTTAGCTTCTTGAGCACTGGCTGTTGCTGTGATTGCACCGATAATGGCAAACGCTAGCAGTGACTGCTTAAAAGTTTTTGCTGTATTATTCATTTCTTTCCCCAATACTAACTGATAATTACTATGTTATTTAACACATTGTTTTTTATAGAATATGTATGACGCTTAAGCGTTCTTATTTCTAACCTGTAAGTATGTAATGTTGTGTAATTAAAGCGGTTTTATTACCAATAGGGCATGAAGCAGTAAACGCACTAAGCCTTACTTATGCATAACCTGCTGATACTTAACTGAACATTTAATCACCAATTCATGCTAAGTCTAGTCATTAAATTAAACCAATCGATTGTTTTGATGGAGAACTATTCTTTAAATGAATAATGCGGTGATATAGGACAATTTAGCCGCTAAGTTGGCAATTAATTGCTTGATTAAATGAATAATAATGTTTATTTAATGATTATTTAAAAAATAGTTTTGAGAACTAAAATAGTTGTTTATAATTAAGTTGAATATATGGTTATAAGTATTATTCATTTGGATAATACTTGTGAGTGATTTAGCATGCAGTATTAGACAATGTTATTTGTGTGAAGAAATCATCCAAATAGTCAATTGACCATATTACCCAGAAATAATTATTTGGAGAACCACATGCTTGAATATAAAGCACCCATTCGTGATGTTAAGTTTGTAATGCAAGAGTTGCTTGATTGTGAAAGTCACTATCAACATTTAGGTTATGAAGATGCTAGTACAGATATGGTTGATGCCATTATTGGTGAGGCCGCAAAATTAACTGAACAAGTTGTTGCACCGTTAAATCAAATTGGCGATCAACAAGGTTGTACATGGACCGATGGCGTTGTAACTACACCCGATGGTTTTAAAGAAGCGTATCAACAATATGTTGAAGGTGGTTGGCCGACACTATCTCAGTCGGAAGAGTTTGGTGGCCAAGGTTTACCACACTCTCTTAATATTAGTATTGCTGAGCTATTCTCAAGTGCAAACCATAGTTTTGCGATGTACCCAGGCTTAAGCCATGGTGCATTAGCTACGATTGAAGCGCACGGTACAGCAACTCAAAAACAACAGTTTATGCCAAAACTTGTCGAAGGCAACTGGACAGGAACTATGTGTTTAACAGAGCCGCATTGTGGAACTGACTTAGGCATGTTGCGCACCAAAGCAGAATTAAATGAAGACGGCAGTTACTCTTTAACGGGTACGAAAATTTTTATCTCAGCTGGTGAGCATGATTTGTCTGATAACATTGTTCATATTGTTATTGCCCGTATCCCTGGTGCACCAGAAGGTAACAAAGGCATTTCTTTATTTATTGTACCTAAGTTTAATGTTAGTGATGATGGCACTATCGCAGATAGAAATGGCGTAAACTGTGGTTCAATCGAACATAAAATGGGTATCAATGGTAATGCGACATGTGTGATCAATTTTGATAGCGCTAAAGGTCATTTAATTGGTGAGCCTAACCGTGGTCTTAAATGTATGTTTACCTTTATGAATGCAGCCCGTATTGGTGTAGCAAGTGAAGGTGTTGCCGCTGCTGAAGCGTCATTTCAAGGGGCACTAGCCTATGCTAAAGATCGCTTACAAATGCGTTCGATCAGTGGTGTAAAAAATCCTGATGGACCAGCTGACCCCATTATTGTTCATCCTGATGTACGTAGAATGTTGCTAACACAGAAATCAATTGCAGAGGGCGGTCGTGCACTTGTGTCATATCTCGCACAACTTGTTGATGTTGGTCATGCTGAAAAAGATGCGTCGGTTAAAGCTGATGCAGAAACTAAGCTGGCGTTATTAACACCCATCGCAAAAGCTTTCCTTTCTGAATTAGGTTTTGAATGTACCAGCCATGGTGTGCAAATTTTCGGTGGTCATGGCTTTATCAAAGAGTGGGGCATGGAACAATTAATGCGTGATACCAAAATTAGTTGTTTATATGAAGGTACTACTGGTATTCAGGCATTAGATTTACTTGCGCGTAAAATTATCGGTACTCAAGGTGAAGTATTAAAGCCATTTGCTAAAGATGTAAGCGTTTTTTGTCAAGAAAATATCGACAATGCAGAGATGGCTGAGTTCATTCAACCTATCATGGCTTACGCGAAAGAATGGCATGATCTTACGACGATGATTGGCGCTAAAGCGATGAAAAATCCAGATGAAATTGGTGGTGCATCGGTTGATTACTTAATGTTCTCAGGTTATGTCACTTTAGCGTATTTCTGGGCGAAAATGGCGAAAGTTGCACAAACTAAGCTCGCACAGGGCACAGAAGATACTGCTTTCTATCAAGCGAAAATTAAAACAGCACAGTTTTTCATTCAACGTATGTTGCCTCGTGCGAAAGGTCATGCTGCTTGTATTAGCAATGGCGTTGATTCGATGATGGCATTAGATAGCGAAGACTTTGTTTTTTAGCAAGATAACTGATGTTGACTACAAGTATTAAAGTCATGAAAATAAGCCGTAAAAAAAGCCCGTTACACAAGTAATGGGCTTTTTTTATCGTCAATACGTTAGCGATATTTTAAGATAACATGGCTTTAAATGTTACTCTTAGCGCTACTTTCCATTGGTGGTAGCATACCTTTTAGCAAGCGACCAAAAATATCTGCTCCGGTGATAATACGTTTATTATCACCCCATATCAGTAAGACATCGTGTTCTATCACGCCATCAAAGTTTTGATCAACAGAGGTATTGACTTTCATTTTTAAAATGGCTTCATTTAAAGATGTGCTTTCATCAGTGATCACCACAGGTCGATGGCAATAATTGTACGGGTCGAAGTTTTCTGATTGGAATAAAGCACTACGTAAAAAACCATCCGCATCAATCACTAATAAGGGGTCTCCTTCAAGGTTGGTTAATACCACCCAACTATAACCTGATTGATTGAGCATAGTGAGAAAGGGATCATCGGCACCGGAATAACTATCCGGTAAAATAGGTAAATCAAGTTTTGTTGGTAAGGCAATAATGGAATTAGGATCAATAATCTCACCTTCCTCTGTCACTTTAATTTCATCTAAAGCAAAAAAGTTAAGGGCGCCAATACCCTCAACATGGTTTAAATCTGCTTCTTCAGCGCGAATATGCTCTTTAATAATATTGCCTAATTCACTCTCGCCTAAATAGGTAATACCTTCTTTTCCTAACCAGGCGTCCAGTATTAATGCGCTTGGCTTAGTAACGGGATATAGCAAAAATTGATAAAAACGGATAATGGGTGAAAGCATACTGCCCATTTTTAATGCATTACGTGAAAAATAAGCTTGTGGGGTTATTTCACCCACCACAGTAATTACGATTGTCGAGAATAAAAACGCGCCAACACCAGCAAGCACTGAGTCTGATAGCATGGTCAGTAATACATTTATGCCGACATTCCCCCACAAAATGGTGGCTAATAAAAAGTTAGAGTCGTTTCTTAGTGCCAGGACTTTTTTAGCGGCTTTATTGCCTTTATTGGCTTCTACTTCAAGCTGTAATCGACTCAGCGAGAAAAAGGCTAAATTCAAACCAGAAAAAATGGCTGACTGCGATATACAAAATGCAATTGCAATCCAAGTGATTGTTTCTACGGGCATTACTTAATTCCTGTTATAAATATCAAACCGGCTAAAGCCGTGAATACTTTAGCGGATTGCTATGACTTGTTTAAAGCAGCAATAAGCTGCCTAATCCTAAAAATACAACGAAGCCGACAATATCGGTTACCGTCGTTAAAATAACCGCACCTGATAAAGCAGGGTCAATGTTCAATCGGTTTAATAATGCCGGAATCATGACGCCAGATGCGGCGGCGGTCAATAAATTTAATAATATTGCTAAAGCTATCACTAAACTTAGTACCAAACTATCAAACCAAACAAAAGTGATTAACCCGATCACCAGTGACCAAATTAAGCCATTGAGTGCGCCAACTTTGAGCTCTTTACGTAGTAATACTTTTCGGTTTAAATCGGTTATTTGACCTAAAGCAAGACCGCGGACAATTACCGTTAAGGTTTGGCTACCAGAAACACCACCCATTGAGGCAACTACCGGCATTAATACTGCTAATGCCACGACTTGTTGTAATGTTGCTTCGAAAAAACCAATGAACCAGGAGGCTAAAAAGGCGGTTAATAAGTTAATACCCAACCAAATACCACGGTTTTTCGCACTGCTTCGTACGCTAGAAAACAAATCCTCGTCACTGCTTAAACCCGCAGCGGTAGTAATTTGCTCACTTTGTGACTCTTGCTTAACTTGATAAGCCGTTTCTATTGTAAAGCGGCCAAGAAAACGTTCATCGTCATCAACAACAGGAAGCGACATTTTGCCTGATAATATAACGGCTTCAGCTGCGAGAGTGAGCTCTTCGTTGGCATTTAGTCTGACTATTTCTGGGCAAAAAAGCTCCTTCAAAGTTCCTTCAGCGTTATTTGGTAATAGGGTATTAATAGCAACAGTACCCGTTAAAATCCCCTCCTTATTTACCGCGTAGAAGTCTTCGGTATAGGGCGCAAGTCCTTTGTGTAAAAGTAATTGAGCACTAGTGATTTTCAGTTTTTCTGAAATACGAACATAGTTATAATCTAGCCAATGACCGACGCTGTCGACACTAAATTGTTGTGCTTGTTGATACAACTTACGTTGTGAATCATCTAAGTGCTTTATGGCATATTTTAATAGCCGACTAGGGATTTCTTCGGCAATTTCGATGACATCGTCAACATCTAGCTGTGCTAATAACTCGAAACATTCGTCGTCAGTTAATGACTCGATCAGACTTGTTCTGGTTGCTTGCCCCATATCTACAAAGGCAGATCTTTGGATTTCTTCAGGGTAAGTTGCCCAAACACTTAAGCGCTTATCTTGTGGCAACGCCTCAATGAGTAAAGAAAACTGTTCTGGCGCCAGAGTATCAATGGCGTTAGACATAATTTCAGCGATTTGTGCAGTGTGCTCGGCAATTAATATGTCGTCGATAACCAAGGATAATTTGTCTATAGCATTTTCTAACATTGAATTATCCTTAAAAGTGTCGTCAAAACACTTTGGTTTGTTATTTTAAGTAATTGTTTAATGGTCATTTGTCTTTTATTTAGCGGGTATTGTTATTTTGTTGTTTAACGCTACGTATTAATCGATTTTATTCGTATTTAGCGTTAAGTGTATTACAATCAAGAGAAATTAAGTTAACTTTAATAACAAGTTGGTTAAGTTATTTCACACTCAGCGAAAATTAAGCCGATAAAGCAACAATAACGTGAGTAATTAAATTCCGTTGTTGTTTATTAAATAATTGACATAATGTGAGTAATTGAAAATATTAAGTAATGTAAAGTCTTGATAAATATTTAACGAGTCATTACTGAATTTTACGTAGTCGTCAAAACAGAGTTCACAAAACATCCCTTCATATGTTGGGGATATTGAGAGTGTAAAATGATTAAATGTATGTTGATATCACCCACTGACAAAACACTGTTTGGTGGCCGTGAATTAATAGAACAATGGCAAAAAGATGAGCAATCAACGCTTTGGATAGATTTAGATAATGTTGAATTGGATGAAGAAAAGCAGTTATTAACCAACTTTAACTGTCATCCATTGGCTATCAGCGATGCTCAACGAGAGCGCCATCCGCCTAAAATAGAGTTGTTTAAAGATTATATTTTTATGTTGTATCGCGGCATAGTGGCGAATGACGACGGCTTACGCTTTGGTCATTTACAAATCAGTATGTTTATCGGTAAACGTTTGTTAATTACTCGTCATCCGCAAAGCTCACTGGCGATAAATGAACTTTTTAATCAAAGTAGTGAAAAATATCTTAAACGTAGTCCAATTCATATGGCGTTAAGGCTTTTTCATTGCAGTTGTGGTTATTACCTTAAAGAGCTTTTTACCTTTGAAGCTGAACTGGAAAAAATAGAAGATAAATTTCAGTTAAGTGGTAATGATCGCATGATGAAGCAAATCACCTCACATCGCTCACAGTTGGTGAAAATAAGGCGTACTTTCAATTATCATGTCAGTATGGGAGATACATTAAAAGCCTTTGTCGATGATGATGATACCGATTTGATCACAGATAAAGAAATCCATACGGTTAATGATTTACGTGAGCGTTTAGACCGTCTTTTGAGTCTTTCACAAATGTATTATGATATTTGTGGTGATTTAATTAACGGTTATATGTCAGTAACTTCACATCAACTTAATGCCACCATGCGGGTATTAACAGTGATCACTGCCTTGTTTGTACCTTTAACTTTTCTGGCCGGTATCTATGGAATGAACTTTGAATATATTCCGGAATTGAAAGCTGAAAATGGTTATTTTATATTATTGTCCGTTATGGCGGTGATCTCAGTTGTATTATTGATAGTATTTAAGAAGAAACGCTGGTTATAAATGAGCTTTACCAGCAGCTGAAGACAAAGATGATGTAGTTAGCTGCTGATGACCTGACACACTTTTAAGTGTTGCGCTCAATAAAATACCAGGCTTTGCTTATTTAATGATTTTTGCCAATAAAGTCGTCATAATTGCCCCAGACCGTGAAATTTAAACGGCCAAGCAGCCATGGATAACTATTGAAACAACTGAATTACCGATACCCGATTTACCCATTCATTATATGCTTAATGCTTTTGAGCGCTTTTAAAGTGCAGTCAGCCCAAGAGCATGAACTTTCGGGCACACCTATCAAGATAAATGGTGTTGATGCACCCTTAAAAACCAATATTTTGAGAAACCTAAATAGTACAGATAACGTGATTCCGTTATCTGTTTTAGGCTTTCCCCAATCAGATGATTATATTTTGAATAAAGCTCGTAGCGCGCTACAAGCATTAGGCTATTATCAGCCGGTATTGGCATTAGTTGATGAGCCCCAAAGTGATAAAATCATTAAAATACTAACCATTGATCTAAAGTCACCGGTGCGTTGGGATCAGGTTGATATCAAGCTAAATTGTCAGAATGAGCTGCCTGAATTATCACAACTTGTTAGTAAACATCCTTTTAGTCAAGGCAAGGTGGTTAACCATGGTGACTATAGCCAGTTTAAGGCTACACTACAGCGCCAAGCACAAGAATTGGGTTTACTTAATGCCAGCTTTAGTCGAAGTGTCCTAAACGTTGATGTTACACAGCATATTGCTAATGTTGCGTGGACGTTTGACTGTGGTGCTCGCTACATTATCAATAAAGTAAATATTGATGGTACTGCACTATCACATGATTTAGTTAATCGTTATTCGAAAATCCGCCCAGGGCAAAATTATAATCAACCTGATATTATTTCAAGCCAGCAAGCCCTTAATCGTTCTGGATTTTTTAAATCTGTAGTCGTTGAGCAGACCATAGATCACGCGACTGAAACTGTTGATATCAGCCTTTCTATTGCTGACACCGAAAAGTATGAGTTAAAAACCTTGTTAGGCTATGGTACCGACAGCGGAGGAAAGTTAGGGGTAAGCTGGAAAAATAGGCGAGTAAATAACAAGGCACATCAATATATTGCCGCCTTGGATTTAAACAAAGTAAAACTAGATAAAGCAGATATTCATGCCACATTCCAATACCAAATACCGTTAGAAAAAGCCTCCAGCCAGTGGATTAACTTACTGAGTTATCAGATAAAGAATGAAGAAATAGGTCGCAGTGAAATTTTCACCTTAGAGTCGATGCTTGCCAATAAAATTAATGATCATTGGACTAGCCAATGGTCCATTGTGATGGCCCAAGAGCAGTTACAATCTGATGCTGATGTGAGTAGCAGTTTGGAGTATATAGTGCCGTCATGGCAGCTGAATTATTACAGTGTTACGGATCCTTTTTCTGCTACTCAAGGTTGGCGCTGGCAAAGCATATTTCGTTTTAGTGGTGAGCAGATCAGTGATCCCAATATTACTTTCTTACAAACGGATCAACGCATCAAGCGCATTTGGTCAATCAATGAGGATTGGCGGGTATTATTACGAGCACGTATTGGCACTACCTTGATGGATACTGAAGACTTTAATCGCTCTATGCCATCTAACTATCGTTTTTTTGCTGGCGGAGATGTTTCTGTTAGAGGCTATAAACATCAAAGCTTGTCACCCGTTGCTGACAGTGTTTTGCTTGGTGGTAAGCATTTGATCGCTTCGAGTATCGAACTTGATTGCTTATTTAAAGAGGACTTTCGTTGGGCCGTATTTACTGACCAAGGTAATGCTTTTAATGATTGGCAGAACTGGAAACTACATAAATCTGTTGGCACAGGTTTACGCTGGGTCACGCCCGTTGGTGCTATTCGCTTTGATGTTGCTAAAGCACTTGATGGTAATAAAGATTGGCGTGTTCATGTCACGATAGGGCCGGATTTATGACAGAAATGAAAAAAAGTCGGTTACTTAAAAGCACAAGTTTAACTATTACGGTGTTACTAGCGCTGATATTGCTAATGTTGTCCTGGCTTTATAGCTCTGAATCTGGCTTGCAATGGCTAACGGCACGTCTGTTACCCTATCAGCCTGCGGGGTTAACTATCGGTAAAGTCACTGGTACGCTTGAGTCAGGTATATATCTGACCGATTTAACTTGGCAGCAAGATCAGCAAGAAATACAGGCAACGGGTCTAGACGTTAACTGCCAATGGTGGCATTTAATTGATGGGTTAATCTCTTGTGAAAGCTTAGCCCTGAGCTCTTTAACAGTATCGAGCAGCGAAGATACCAGCAATCAATCGCAAGACATTCCTTGGCCTGAGCTAAATACAATAGCCTTACCTATTGCCGCAAAGGTTAAAAAAGTCACTATTAATGATGTCCGATACAATAAACGCTCACCTCAGGCACCCATTAATTATCATGTTCGTAAGCTAAGCGCGAAAAAAGTTGCTTTACTGCGCAGTAAAGTCAGTGTGGCAAGCTTAGCATTGACCTATGAAGGACATGAACTTAAAGCATCTGGCTCTGTAGATATGCGAAAGCGCTGGCAACATGTGCTGGATTTTAGCGTATTAGGTCCTCAACTTTCTATTCAGGCCAAGTCCAAAGGTAGTATTAATAAAGGCGCGCAACTAACGTTACAGCTAGCGTCGCCAAACCAAGCGACATTAACTACGGGCTGGTTTTTACAACAAGGGCTGTTTTTAGAGCATGGTTTACTCATTGCGCCCGAACAAGCAGTGAATTTAGGTAAAACGTCGGTATTTTTGCAACAAGCAAAAGCAACATTTGCACTTGCTTGGCCGACGTTAACTTCAACGATTCAAGCACAGGCAAAATGGCAAGCATTTGAAAATATTCAAGTAGATATAGGTACTGAACTGGCGAATATTCTTGATTGGCAAATGAATACTCAAAGTACTATGCAGTTGAAAAGCGAGTTAAATGAACAAGCACTTTCGGCTACACTGCCGCCAGATATTGCTCATAGCGTACCTGATAATGCGCCAGTATGGCCAGTAAAAGCAAACCTAGACATGGCTATTAATCAAGGCGCTTTTACTTTGAACAGTCGTGAGCTAAAAATAGGAGAGCTAACCGCAGCAGTGCAAGCTGAATTTGATGTTAATCAGCCAACAGCAGAAAGTTTTTTAGTAAAAGGGCAAATCAATGGTGATAACTTAACACTCAGTGACAGCGTTAAGTTTTTAGGTGTAGATGTTAATTGGCTGATAAAAAAACAACAAGCACAATGGCAAATCACCAGTAATGGCAATATAGCTGAATTAGCATTATCAGGTGTTAGTGGTAAAAAATTACATTGGGCACTCGATTTTAGTGATCAATGGCAGGCTGAATTTAAAGCTGACTCGCTTAATATTCATGATATTGACGTGGCCTCAGCAGCAGTAACACTAACCGGTTTACCTTCGCAACATCAAGCAGTCGTTAAGGCAAATATTGTTGATAATACTGCGATTAATTTAACTTTTGATGGCCAATTACGCTCTCCAAACAAGGAAGCCTTTACCGTTAGTCGTGATTTTATGTCGGCTATTTGGCAGATCGATCAATTAGCGCTTAGTGCGAAAACACAACAACAAAACTTATCTTTACTGGCAGAGCAATTACAACTTAGTCAAGCGCAACAAACGATCAAAAATCTATGTTTAACGGGTCATGGCAGTTTATGTGTTAATGGCGAAAATAAGCATGATCAATGGCAAGCAAACTTAGTGTTTAACCAATGGTCAATATTACCCGCCTTAAACAACATTAACGCTTGGTTGCCAAGGTATTCTGCACAGTTCCCACAACAAGTCTCGGGGACAATAACCGGCAAGCTCAGTGCCTTGGGTCAGGCTGAAAAACTGCAAAATGTTAGCGCAAATTTATCGATACCTCGCTTAAAATGGCAAACATCCGATATTCAATTGCAAGGTGAAAACGTTACCCTAAATAGTGAACAACATGAGCAAGACTTTGCTTTAAAAACGCAATGGCAAAGTATTCATACAAGTTTACAGCTACCTGAGTTTACATCAGAAATAGTCATGCCTTCGGGAGACGTTACATTTTCATATCATGCAGATGGAAAACTCGGCTTTAAGCTACAGCAACCCGATACGATTATTGATATTGCCACTGAAGAAAGTGCAGGTGTAGCGAAAAATTCCCAACGTTTATTGGCCATTCCATTAGTCGCACTGACAGGTCAATGGCAACAGGATAAAATAAGCACTGACTTAAGCATACTTTTACCGGTAGAAGATAAAATAACCGCAAAGTTAACCAGTGCTTGGCCATTGGCTGATAACGCTAAGATTTCAGGGGATTTATGGCTGAATTTGCAGCAATTTGACTGGCTTAAAAACTGGCAAAAACGTATTGATAAAATTGATATGAGTTTAGTTCAAGACTTTAGCTTAGCAGGGACATGGCAACAGCCATTATTTGAAGGTAAAGGGGCGTTAGATATTGAACATTTAGCCATTGATGAATACGGCTTAGATATTCGTAACAGTAAAATTAAGCTCACCAGTGCTCAAGATCACATTGAACTGTTAGGTAAATTGCAAAACCCACAGGGAGAACTTAGCATTACTGGACAAGCTAAGTTGTCTGCGCCGATTAAAGCTGATTTAACGATTGAAGGACAGCAAGTTACTTTAGTTAATAGCAATGACAATAAACTGATTGTTTCGCCTACCTTACAAGCTAATTATCAACAGCAACAGCTCAAGATTGATGGACATGTGTTGGTCGATCAAGCGGATATAAAAATAGCCTCTTTACCTAAGTCAGCAGTCAGTGTTTCTCAGGACCAAGTTATTGTCGGTGAAAAACATGTGCAATCAAAAGACACTGGGCTTGATTATAATGTTGCACTAACAATCACCGCAGGAGATAACGTTAAAATTAGTGGCTTTGGTTTATCAAGTGAGATACAAGGCAATATTACTTCCAGTGTTATTTCTGGCCAGCCATTAAGCCTTAATGGTCGATTAGAATTAAAAAATGGTGAGTTTCAGGCATATAAGCAAATTCTTACTATTGAACAAGGGCAGTTATTGTTTCTTAGCGCCCCAGAAAATCCTAGCATACAGTTTAGAGCTGTTCGTGTAGTTGATGATATTAAGGTCGGTATTATTGCTGATGGCACCATACAATATCCCCGTCTTACTTTATTTTCTGAGCCAGCGATGGCTGATGAAAATGTACTATCTTTGTTGATCACCGGTCGTAATTTAGATTCTTTGACTAAACAAGAGGGCAATGCATTAACCAGTGCGGCAATTAGTTTAGGTGTTGATAGTGCAAATAAGTTAGTACAAAAAATCGGAGAACAATTAGGTTTGAAAGATGTGGCATTTACCAGTAAAAATGGCACTAATGGTAATAGCACGCGAGTGGATATAGCAGCAAAAATAAATGAACGTTTAAACGTTGGTTACGGGACGAGTATTGACTCTGACAATAGCATACAAGCTGGTTGGGTTATCGAATATAAACTTTCGCCCAATATTTCGTTTGAAGCCACCAGCGGTGAAGAGATAAGTGCCAACATTAATTATAAAAAGCAGTATTCGCCGAGCAAAAGCAAAAATAAAGACAGTGATGATAACAGCGACAAAACGACTGATGATCAAAGTGATAAACTTGAAGATAAACAAAAACCTTAGTGTCTCATATCGCTGCGAATAAACAATTGCGCGCTATGATTGAATGTCAGTGTGATTTTTATTTTTGTCATTTTTTCATTAATTATTAAAGCTTACTTAGTTAGCTATTGTTTAGTGTAATTCTTTAGGGTATTTGATTAGGGTAATTGTTTAGGGTATTTGGTTAGTGTAATTGTTTAGGGCATTTGTCAACACAGCAAATAACAGTTAAATCCTGATGCTTGCTAATTGTAGATTAAAGAAGAGGATAGTGATGACCGATGAGTCAAACAAACCAGTATTGATAAAGCCACCAACAATATCTAAACGTCATCCGTTACTCAATTGGTTATTGGCAATATTGCTCATGGTCTCAGGTATTTATTTATCAATCATAGAGTTTGCCGGCATAGAATGGCTTTCTCGCAGTGGCTGTTTAATTGTGGTATTGGGTGTGTGGTCAAGTTTGGGCGGCATAATACAAGAAAGACTGTTAATTAGTCGGCTTAATTTTCAACACCGTATTAATGTGGCTCGCACGAAAAGAAAGCTACGGCTTTTAAAGGTAACCGAAGCATATAAAGACAGTGAGCTGCAATTAATAGAAGATGAGTTTGACGATAAAACGCAACGTATTTTGCAAGCGGTTCGATTACAGCTTGGTATACTTGAAGTTTCGTTACTTATTACCGGCACATTATTATGGGGGTTTGGCGATTTATTTTTTAAACTAATCTAGAGGTGTTGTACTTTATTTTTATCGCGCAGCGGCATTATTACCCGTCATGACACTTTCATTTTCGTCTTTGCTACTCTCTAAGTATTAGATTAACAAGTCGGAAGATAACAAGACGAAAAATATTAACAGAATTATCGACTTAGTTAACCGATCAGCACCAATACCGGATTGTGAGCATAGCGCTTAAGATTTGCTTGTAAATTGCTGATAATTTGTATATCAGCAATTTACGATGAATTAAGTGGCAGTAATGTTAAGTGGCAGTAATGTTAAGGGGTATTAAGTAAAACTAGATCAGTATTTTGATGTGTTATCATTGCTGATATTGTCGAACCGTTTAGCCATTTGTCAAACAAGCTATGCTCTCTGCAACCAAGCGCGATGACATCAATGTTATTATCGTCAATGTAAGTCAATAAAGCCTGTTCAGGCGTACCGCGAGTAAAGCTAACCAGGTCAATTGGGCATTTTACTTTTTTAGCAAAACGATATACGTGTTCTTTATGTAAGGTTTCGATTTTTTTTTCATATTCAATAGCTAATGGTGGAATATGGATGACATGCAATAAACAAGGCTCTTTCTTCTCAGTAACCGAAGCCCACTGACGGATAAAATTAAACACCTTAACATCTGATTTGTTATCACTGTCATCTGCGTGAAACGGGTCAATTGCCCCGATAGCTTTCCCCTCCGCTAACCACTTCTGTTGACTTAAAATAAACACCGTGTGTTTGTTGTGACTAATGTACTGATGATCTGCTGAGGTTAAGCCAGATGTTGAACGGATGATGACTCTAGGATCTTGCGTTGCAGCATTGTCATTAACATTGTTTGCCCAGTATTTGTCTTGACAGATGGTTATTTTACTTTCAGGAAAGTGCTTGTTTATTTTAGTTTTTACTTGCGAAATTTTATCGCTGTGGTTTGCTTGTAAGTTACTTGAGATAGTAGCAAGTTCATTAGCAAAATAGTGACGGTCAAAAAAGCGTTGATGGTGATGTAAGTACCACACAATATCTGCTGATAGGCGTTTTTGTAATAAACTGACTTTGGTAAAAATTGCGTGAGTGACTTCTAAATCTGACAGAACAATGTGTAAGGTTGTCATGAAACATCCCCTTGGGTGATTAATCTTTAAGCAGGGTAAAGCCTAAGCGACAAGCCACGGTGTAAAGCACGGTAACTTGCGGTATTTGGCTGTATACATAAGGCTTTTAAGATAGCATAATCTAGCAATATAAAAAGCTATTGTTAGTTGAAAAATAAGCCAATTTCTTTCAGGTACTTTTAACTAATCAATGATTTTGTCATTTAATGACCTAATATTAGGTTAAACTGAAAGAGAAAAGAAAATGGCTGATAATGCCTGGTGGGGGGAGTTTACTTTTGAGCTTCAACAACAACGTTGTTGGCGCATCGGTGAACGCGCTATTATACTAAAACGCCTAGAAAATGAATGGAATAGCTGGAACTTAGAAACAGCAAATGAAAATAACGAGGCTATTATAGTTGATGATAACGCGCCATGTTCGACACTTGAACAAGCAAAGTTTGGTCGCTATTTACAGCAACATACGGCTAATAAAGTACAAGTGCTGCCTTTACTTGCCGATCGCTCAGTTGTTGCTCGGCCAGATACACCTTTAACATTACTTGCTGGCGAAAAATCACGCTTATATGTCAGTACGCCTATTTGGTTTTCGGTGCAATTATTACCTAAAGCTGAGCGTTTACTTGATTTGCCTTTTTGGCGCCCGTCAGACTCTTGGTTTGGCCCTTCGACTCGGGTTGGGCAGATTTGTTATGCCAAATATACGGCCGCTCGTATTCAACTGAATAATATCGAGAAACGCCCGCATCGTGCTATTACGCCTATTACGGTGATTAATAATCATGATAAGCCTTTAACGATAGAGCGTATTAATGTTCCAGTGACACTATTACATTTATTCGCAGATGCTGAGCAACAACTTTGGACGACAGAAATATCAGTACATAGAGAGCGTGATAGTGACAATGTTGAATTGAATTTTGCTCAACATGCACCAATTGAAGCGTTAGCTGCGGTGTTAATTAATGGCCCAAGAACTCATACTGAACATGGTACCCTAATTCGCAGTATTAGTAGTTTATTTGCTTAAAAAGAGAGCGACAATGACAGAATTTATTGCGTTTATTGACCTACTTAAAGCTTCGCATTTGTATGCTTTGATCCAAGCTGCTTTGTTGTTTGTTATTGGCTTTATCATCGCTCGCTTACTTAGTAGCGCTGTAGTTAACCTGGTTAAACATAAAATGACTGCGCACGGACAGTTATTTTTAAAAAGAACGATTTTCTACGGTATTTTAATGCTCGTTTCTATTTCAGCTTTAGATAATATCGGCATTGATTTAAGTATTCTGGTTGGTGCGGCAGGAATTTTTACTGTCGCCTTAGGTTTTGCCTCGCAAACCTCGGCATCAAATTTAATTAGTGGTTTGTTCTTAATGATTGAACGACCATTTTCTATCACAGATGTCATTCGTGTCAACGATATCACCGGTGAAGTGATTTCTATTGATTTACTGTCAGTTAAATTACGCACCTTTGATAATTTATTTGTTCGAATTCCGAATGAAAGCATGATTAAAAGTGCGGTAACAACCTTAACGAAATATCCGATCAGACGGGCAGATTTAAAAATAGGCATTGCTTACAAAGAAGATATTGAAAAAGTACGTGGTATTTTAATGGCGATTGCCGCGAAAAATTTAATTTGTTTAGAAGAGCCAGCCCCGATCTTTATTCTAACGGGCTTTGGTAGCTCGTCTGTTGATATTCAATTTTCAGTTTGGTCAAGACGGGAAAACTTTCTCACCATGAAAAATGAAATGTATATGGAGATCAAGAAGACTTTTGACCAACAGGGTATTGAAATTCCATTTCCTCACATGAGTTTATATGCAGGCTCAGCAACTACGCCTTTTCCCATCAGGTCAGAGCCAGAACATCAGAAAACTGAAAACAATAATTCTACGCCTTAGTTTGAGGCTTATGCCTAAGGTTTATGAACTAGGACTCATGAACTAGGGCTTATGAACTAAGCTTTAGCTGTCGGCTTGATATGGCAACGTGGTTACTGTGACTGATAATGACGGATAGTGTCACAGTAGCGTTTGCTAAGTCGATTGATTCTAGCTAACAAGCCGTAGAGGTTGCAAACACGATGACTTGTTAGCGATTAAAGTATGATATTTAAAATAAAGTTATGACTATTAATAATTTAGTCAGCTGAATCATAGCCACCAGCAACTTGTCATAAGCAACCTAGTCACCAGCAACGTAATGAACAGAATAAACTGACGAGAGTCACATAAGCAATGAACTCGTGACAAGAAATAACGGCTAGAACATTTAGCCTACAAAAACGTTTTTTCTACGGTGTTAACATCGACAGGTTTAGAGAAAAAGTAACCTTGCATACGCTGAATATTCAGTTGCTGACACAAAGCAAAACTCGATTGGTCTTCGATACCCTCAGCAACAATTTCTAAACCTAACGAGTGCAGCATGGCAGAAAGGCCTTCTATCAATGCACGTGTTTTAGCTTCATCGGAAGCGAGCATTAATGATTTATCAATTTTAACGGTGTTAATAGGGAAATTCTGCAGATGAGATACCGATGAAAAACCGGTGCCAAAATCATCCAATGCGATATGGCATCCTAAATTACTTAGCGACTCTATAACACCAATGGCATGTTCACTACTTTCTAATAGTGCAGTTTCGGTTAATTCAAGCTCAACAAGTTTAGGATCTAACTGATATTTTTCTATGGTACTTTCGATAAAGCTCACTAAAGACTTATCAGATAATTGTATAACTGATAAATTAATTGAAACAGATAATGCTTTACCATGATTATTATTCCAGTGTGCTATCTTACTTATGGCTTCTTCTATCACCCATCGCCCGATGTCAATAATAATATGAGAGCTTTCTGCGATACCAATAAAATCATCAGGAAAAAGCAATTCCCCTTGAAAATTCCACCGTATGAGCGCTTCAAAACCAATGATTTCGGTAGTAGCGGTTTCAAAAATAGGTTGGTAATGTAATACAAATTCATTTCGCTCTGCTGCACCGACTAAGTTAGCTTCTATTTGATAGCGTTTTAAAAACTGTGCTTGCATTTGCTCTTCAAAAAAACAAATTTGATTTCTACCAAGCTTTTTAGCCCGGTACATCGCTATATCAGCATATTTTAATAATTCATTGGCAATAATACTATTATCAGGATAAACCGCTATGCCAATGCTGGCTGACATTTTTATTTCGATTTCTGCAATAATAAAAACTTCTTCTAAACAGTTTAAAATGCGTTTTGTAATTCTTGTTGCATTATCAATGCTGTGTAAATTATTCAATATAATGGCAAACTCATCACCGCCTAAACGGGCAAATAATTCATTTTCACGTAAGCAATGGCATATTCGATTTGACACTTGTTTTAAAAGCTCATCACCAACATCATGACCATGGCTGTCATTGATAAATTTAAAGTTATCAAGATCAAAGACCGCGAGCGCTAAAATAGACTTGTCACGAGGTTTTTGACTAACACTTAAACGTAGTGCTTCTTCAAATGAGTAACGGTTAGCCAGGCCGGTTAATGAATCATGCTCGGCGAGTGTTTTTGCCTTTTGATAACTTATATAAAGTTTTTGCTCTAGTTCAAAGCGCGCTTGAGATTGCAGTATGGCACGCTCCAGCCTCGATGAACTAATTTCTGATTTTAGTAAAAAATCTTGCGCGCCAGCTTTAATACACTCTAAAGCAAGTTCAGGCTGCTCAGAGTTACTGAGCATAATAATAGCAACATTTTTTTCTAAAGATGAATTGCGTAATTCAAGTAGTAATTCGATACCGTCACGTTTTGGCATGCGATAATCTAACAAAATTGCATCAAAATTATTTTTTGCAAAGGCTATTAACCCCTCATCCACAGATTCAGTTTCGGTAAAAAGCCAATTTGTACTGGTTTTGTGTAAGGTGCGTTTAATGTGCTCTCGATCGACAAAGTCGTCATCTACAATCAAAATGTTCAACTATAAATTCCTTGTGTTTTCATTCGGATACAGCTTAGTTATTGTTTATATTTCTGGGAAAAGCACTATTTTCCAATAACCTTTTAGCATTTTTACGATATCTAAAAATTCTTCACCTACGTTTTCTTTAACGAAATAACCGGCTATGTTTTTTTTATAACTGGCCGTAATATCTTCGTCTGATTTTGATGTAGTTAAAACAAAAACAATGCTTTTATCTAATACGGGGTCCTGACGAATTTCTTCTAAAAACTCTAAACCGCTTAAACGTGGCATTTGGAGATCTAATAAAATTAGATAAGGTGAGGGGACTGCGCCACTGCGCAACAGCTCTAAGCCTTCTTGGCCATCGCATGCCCTGATAATATTATTACCAATATTCATTTTAGCTAATGCGCGGGTAATAGCCATCGCATCAATATCATCATCTTCAAGTAATAATAGTGTTATTTCATTTGTTTTTATGCTCATTTAGTATCCGTTGAACGTTATATCGCATGTATAGCAATAGTTAAGTTTTAAGGGTAAATATCGTAGCAGTCAAATTATGACCGAGTTGTATTATTTTGTTATTGGCCAAATGATAATGACCGAAGTACCATTTACCCCATCGGACTCAATGGTTAAGGTACCACCGTAATGCTCAATGGTTTTCTTAGATAAAGAAAGCCCCATACCACTGCCTTCAACTTTATCTCTAGGTTTTAATGTTTGGAACATCTCAAGTGCTTTGTCAAATAGCGCTTGTGGAATACCTGGGCCATCGTCTTTTACGCAAATATGATGCATACCGTTCTCTTCTTTATACAGTACCTCGATATGACCACTTGTTTTATCATGATGCTTTATCGCGTTTGATATCAGGTTGCGTAGCACGATTTCCAGTGGCGTTTTAGGGATTAATAAAAGCTGCTCAGCTACTGATAATGTAAAGGTTTTCGGGTGATCTAATAAGCTAAATACCTCATGCGCAGTTGCTTTTAAATCGAGCTCTTGTGGTGCAAAATTATGGCGGCCAATACGTGCATAATCAAGCAAATCATCGAGTAACTTGTTCATGCGCATAGTGCGGTTTTTTAGTAAAGTTAAATGTTCTTTAGAGCTATCGGGTAATATGTTTTCACAATCTTCTGAGATCCAATTCACCAGTTTTTGTATCGCATTAAGGGGGGACTTTAGATCGTGTGAGGCAACATAAGCAAATTGTTCTAAGTCTTGGTTTGACTTTGTTAAATGTTGAGCATTAATCTGTAACTCTCGGGTAATATTATCAGCATATGTCAATGCTTGTTTACTGGCTCGAGAGAGTACAATGAACAAGGCTAATAGTAATAACGTCAGTGCAGTGCCGCTGGCTAGTATAAAGTACGGCTGATTTGAGTGGGAGTCTTTACGAAAAGACAAGTTAGAGCTGATGACAAACTGCCATTGACGACCATAGAAGTTCACGGTTATTTTATCAGTAAACAAAGGTTTAGCATCTATATCTGGTGTGTCAATATTGTCTAAATCATTGTAAAGTACCTGACCATTGTCGTTGATCTCTATAGTCACGAAGCGCTTATCTATGGCTAAGGTGCCAGAAATAAGTTTATACATAATAAATGGCGCGTATGCCACACCTTCAATTGAACTTTGGCGAGCATTCACTGAATCATGAGCCATCCCTTTCTTGTAAAATGGTGCATAAAAAAGAAAACCAGGCGTTTGTTTGGCATCTTGTACTAAGATGATAGGGCCAGTTAATTGTGCTAATCCACTGTCTCTTGCCTTTTTAATGCCGGTATAACGGTTGTGCTCAAAAGCAACATCTAACCCTATCGCTTGTTCGTTTGATAAGGCCGGCTCAATATAGGTAATAGGCCATAATTCAGACTCCTCGTGAGTCGGATGTATGCTGAAATCAGGTCGAGTTGCCTGTTGTGTTTCAATAAAGCTATTGCGCTGCTCAGGTGTGATATTTAAAATTACCCCTAGGCCATTAATACCTGGGTAAGTTCGGTCGATTTGCAGGCTATTACTGTAGTCTTTCCATTGTTGATCAGTGAGTTCACTGTTATTAGCGTCAAGAAAAGCAACAGCCCCCCATAAAGCATGCTCGTAGAGTTTCATGCGTTCTTTGACGAGCTCAATAACTTGTAATGATTCACGTTCAAAACGCTCAGCAGCTCGCTCGTGAACTTGCTCGGTGGTAACAAACCATGCAGCCGCCGTTAATATTACTGAAAGGCTTAATATTAACCAATGAAAGCCACGTAAGTGGCTAGAATAAAGCATTTTCTGCCGTGCATCTTGAAGGTTATTTATTTCCATGGCGTTATATATCCTTATGCTTTTTCTTTATTTATAACTTATTATCTAAGCAGCAATAATAAGGTTTAATTTTGCATGAAAACTAAAACTTACGGGCAAATAGATATTGAACTTTATCAGTTTAGCTTAATGAAGAAAATAGCTGATAAAATATTGATAAAGTTAATTACATCGTTAAGATAATATAAAATTCCTATTATTACTAGTAGATTGTTTTTTGAGATAACGGATTGTTTTTTAGAGGTATATTGGTAGCTTGCTCTATAAGAAAGGATCCTTTTGTTAGTTTATTTGGGGTTTGTGCGAGCTTTGAACGTTCGCATTGTTAAGCTAACCTAGCTTTGCTTTATGCCTACCTAATTGCCAGACATTAATAGGTGTTAACATGTAAATGATAATAATTTACTAGTTACCTTTGTTTAAACATTTTATTTGATTACACTGAGTCAATTTTTGCGTTTGCTGACATTAAATTAATCACTATAATCGCGTTAATTCACTATCGACTGAGTAATAAAATGACAATCAAACAGTTTAGCTATACCAATTTAACTTTTGTGGTGGTTATCACCATGGCGTTATTAATTTCTACCCGTGTGTTTGCTTCAGCTGATACCGCTAAAGACAAAGTAAAAACGGTATTTGGTCAGGTTGAAAAATCCTTGATTATGTTAAAACAAACACAAGGCTTAACCAAAGCTAGTATAAGAGAGGTATTAACTGAGTATTTATTGCCTGAAGTTGAAACCCGCTATTTTACTTATAAAGTACTTAATAAAAATTTAACTAAAGTACCAGAAGCACTCAGAGATGCGTTTGTTACTGAGTTGTCTTTACAGCTTATTAATACTTATAGCAGCTTGTTAAATAAATATAATAATGAAGAGCTTCATATTGGCCAAAGTTCGTTATCACCCAGTGGCAAAATTGCCATGGTTGATATTACCATTATTGGTAAAACTAAAACCAATAAAGCCATAGTAAAGCTAGTTCAAAGTAACGATCAAGCTTGGCGTTTTTTTGATATTGAAGTTGAAGGGATAAGTTTATTACAGACTAAGCAAGGTGAAATCAATGCCAGCTTTAACCGTTTAGGCGTTGATGGTACGCTATTACATTTAAAAAATATTAATCAAAGAGTTGTTGAAGAGTAATTAAGTAACAATAGCCGTATAACAGCGCTTTAGAGCACATATTTAAATACCTTTAGGCTACAACAAGTATTATAGGAACAGCATTAACTTGAAAATTGAAACCATGGTTGAATTTTT
>UEXM01000180.1_pt1 | contig 69191 bp, 40 predicted proteins | sample 1796661 | NCBI WGS metagenome assembly UEXM01 (sample SAMEA4772469, study PRJEB27181) | metagenome | reverse complement strand
AGTTTTTGTCTAGCGACAATAGCGACATGGCCCCACCTGATCCCATTCCGAACTCAGAAGTGAAACGTGTTAGCGCCGATGGTAGTGTGGGAGTTCCCATGTGAGAGTAGGACATTGCTAGGCTTCTTTTCAGAATACCCAGCTTTTTGCTGGGTTTTCGACCCTGTGGAGGGGTTCCCGAGTGGCCAAAGGGATCAGACTGTAAATCTGACGGCTCAGCCTTCGGTGGTTCGAATCCACCTCCCTCCACCATCATTCTAAAACCCGTAGCTCAGGCTACGGGTTTTTTCGTTTTGCTATTTTGAAAATATTTTCCATAATTTAATGAATTTTGTGACTATTTGTCACTTATCAGATCGTGCAAGTTACATATTAGATACAATTATCCTGGCTTTGAGTATTGTTGTGTGAGGATAAAAGGAGGAAAATCAGTTGATATGTAACTATTCTTTTAGGTTAAGTAATTGTGATCTAAATGAAATTTGCTAAATATGAATTAAGGAACACCATCATGAAAGAAGTACTAATTATAGAAGATGATAAATTGGTGTCTCTTACTTTAAAAAGCCAATTGGAAAGTAAAGGCTTTGCTGTTACTCAAGTTTTTAACGGATCGAATGCTTTGCGAAAAGTAATCAATACTTTTCCAGATCTTATTTTGTTGGATATAGGCTTACCAGATATTAGTGGTTATGAGGTTTGTAAGCAACTTAGAGAGTTTTATCAACGGCCAATTATTTTCATCACTAGTCACGAAGACTCAATAGCTGAAATAAAATGCTTTGAAGTTGGGGCTGATGACTTTGTGTTAAAAACAGCGCCGTTCGAAGTTTTGTATCAACGAATAAAGCGCTTAGGTGTTAGGCCATCCAAGTATCAGCCAGATGATATTTTAGCTTTTGGCGATGTTAAGTTTATTCCTGCATCTACCGATTGTTTTTATCAAAGAAAAGCTTTGGGTTTAACACAAGAGGAGTATGAGTTATTTTACTTCATTGCTACAAAGCACAATAGTGTGGTGTCTCGACAAGTTATTCTGAAAGTATTAAAAGGGGCTGATTACGATGGCATTGACCGTTCTATTGACATTAAAGTCGCCCGAATCAGGAATAAACTGAAAGCTGTTGGTTTACCGGCAAATATTATTCAATCTGTTCGTTCTATAGGCTATCAAGTGTGTTTCTCAATTATATCTGAATCTGAAATTGCTAATTAATCAAGCTTTTGATTTTAATGATAGAAAATAAAGCGGATGGCTTTATTTTGTCATTAGTTAGGTCACAGCATTATTCATTTTAGTAGTGATTAATAATTCAGGTTACTGTTTTTTGGCACCATAAGTGCTTTGTTAATGGCTTCGAATGACTACTATCATTGCACTGAAGCCGTCTATACTGTATTCTGCACCGCCGTTTGACATTGGCTCAAACCCCCAGCGAGAAGAGTACATTCTATGAGTTTTACCGATTTAGGTTTATCAGCCCCAATTCAAAAAGCTATTGCCGAAAAAGGTTACGATACACCATCGCCTATACAAGCTCAGGCGATTCCTGCGGTACTCGCTGGTAAGGATGTCATGGCAGCTGCGCAGACGGGTACTGGTAAAACAGCAGGCTTTACTTTACCTATTCTTGAGTTGTTATCGAAGGGCGAGAAAGCACGCCCAAATCAAGCACGTACTCTTATTATTACACCAACGCGTGAGCTTGCTGCCCAGATTGCAGAAAATGTTGAAATGTATGGTAAGCACTTAGACCTTAAATCAACGGTAGTATTTGGTGGGGTAAAAATTAATCCGCAAATGCTACGTTTACGCCAAGGTGTCGATATTCTTGTTGCTACACCTGGGCGATTGTTAGATTTATATAACCAGAATGCGGTACGTTTTAATCAGTTAGAAGTTCTCGTACTTGATGAAGCTGATCGTATGTTAGATATGGGCTTTTTACGTGATATTAAGAAAATTTTATCTTTATTGCCAAAAAAGCGCCAAACACTACTTTTTTCAGCAACCTTTTCTCCTGATATTCGTGAGCTAGCTAAAGGAATTGTTAACGAACCGGTAGAAATATCGATCAGCCCGAAAAATACTACGGCTGAAACAGTTGAACAGTTAATTTATTCTGTAGATAAAAACAAAAAAGCACCATTATTGATCGATTTGATAAAAACTAATGACTGGCGACAAGTTATTGTCTTCATGAAAACTAAACATGGTGCCAATAAATTAACGAAACAGTTGGATGCCGCTGGTATTAAAGCCGCCGCAATTCATGGTAATAAAAGCCAAGGCGCCAGAACAAAAGCCTTAGCACAATTTAAAGAAGGCAATATTAATGTCCTAGTAGCGACAGATATTGCTGCTCGTGGTATCGATATTGATCAATTACCTCAAGTTGTAAACTTTGAATTACCGAATGTTCCAGAAGATTACGTACATCGAATAGGTCGTACTGGTCGAGCTGGTGCAACAGGACATGCTGTATCATTGGTTTGTGCCGACGAAATTGATCTGTTAAACGACGTTGAGCATGTGATTCAGAGTCATATACCTAGAGAAGTAGTTGCAGGCTTCGAGCCGCTCAATGCTTTACCAGAATCACGTAAATTACGCCCATTAAAAGCAAAAAAGCCGAGAAAATTCAAAATAGACAAGCCAGAGCATAAAGACGGTCAACGCTCAGGTGATAATGCACGGGGTCACAAACCAACAGGCAAAAATAGACGTCATACAGGTAACAACACTAACGCTAACCCATATGGCAATAGTGATGGTAATAACGGTGGTCGACGTCGTATTAAGCCCGTAACTACCAAATAAGCATGTAATGTGTTACCAGGGCCTTAATATGCCATAGGTGGTATGGAGATAAACGTCAGTTAGTTATTGTTGTGCTAATAATTTATCAAGATTATTAGCAAATGCTTGTCGATCTGCTTGGCTAATGGGTGGCGCGCCACCGGTTTCGATACCACTAGAGCGCAAAGTATCCATAAAGTCACGCATATTAAGACGTTGACGAATGTTGCTCTCGGTATAAAGCTCTCCTCTTGGGTTTAGCGCTAAGCAGCCTTTTTCGACAACTTCCGCGGCTAAAGGGATATCTGCGGTGATCACTAAGTCATTGGGCTCGGCGCGTTTAACAATTTCATTGTCAGCTACATCAAAGCCAGCACTCACTTGTACAAAGCTGATAACTTTCGAAGGTGGTACTTTTAAATAATGGTTAGCCAGTAATGTTGTGACTGTTTTTGTTCGCTCGGCGGCTCTAAACAATATCTCTTTAATGACTACTGGACAGGCATCGGCATCAACCCAAATTTTCATGCTTTCTCTTTAAATTTTAACTATGACTTAACTGGTGGTAATGTACCTTTAAATAATCGGTATTGTAAGTTTTGTTAAAGGTTATTTAGACTGTAATAACGACTTATAGATAGGAAATATAATGAACCAACCACAGCGTGATATAACTTTAAGATTTTTGGCTGAACCTCAAGATGTAAATTTTGGCGGTAAAGTGCATGGTGGTGCGGTTATGAAATGGATCGATCTGGCTGCTTATGCTTGCGCTGCTGGTTGGAGTGGCCGTTATTGTGTTACTGCTTATGCTGGTGGTATTCGCTTTATTGCTCCGATCCATGTTGGCAGTTTAGTCGAAGTGGAAGCAAAGGTTATTTATACCGGTAAATCTTCAATGCACATAGCGTTAGAAGTAAATGCTTGTGATCCTAAATCGTTAAACCGACGATTAACTACACACTGTATCGTTATTATGGTTGCCGTTGATCAAAATGGTCAATCTGAACGCGTTCCCGAGTGGATTCCGCAGTCAGAAGCAGATAAAAAACAGCATGAAAGTGCGAGAAAATTAATGGAAATGCGTAAACAGATCGGCGAAGAGATGCAAATTTTTGTAGAATAGCGCCTTATTTAAAAATAAATTTCAGCAGGACTCCACGTGTTAGAGCCAGAAAAAGTTAAGCAAATATTACAAATGGATGATGCGCAACGCGCTGTTTATTTTGTTAATGAGACAGTCACTCAAAACCAGTTATGGATTTTAACTGATGAGCATGGTTGTGTGATGCTCAATACCGAAGATGAAGATTGTGTACCTGTTTGGCCAAACGAAGAGTTTGCCCAAGCTTGGGCGACCGAACAATGGCAAGATTGTCGCCCTGAAGCTATTTCTTTAAATAAATGGTTTAGTCGTTGGACTCATGGGCTTGCAGATGATGAACTTGCGATTGTGGTGTTCCCAAGCCAAGACGAGCAAGGACTTGTTTATTACCCTGATGAACTTGAGCATGAGCTTAAGCAGAAGCAACATTCCGTTAAAAAGCGATAAATTATCATGAGTTTCTCTTCCTTAGCACTAGATAAGTCATTGACTGATGCTGTTAAAGCTTTAGGTTATGAACAACCTACGCCGATCCAACAGCAAGCTATTCCCGCGATTCTAGCTAATAAAGATATTATGGCGGGAGCACAAACGGGAACCGGCAAAACAGCGGCCTTTGCATTGCCAATTCTCCAGCGTTTAAGCGAGAATATTCCAGCACAAAGACCTATTAGAGCCTTGGTATTAACACCAACCCGAGAGCTTGCCCAACAAGTGTATAAAAGTTTTGTCAGTTATGCGGAAAATACCGAACTAAATATTGCTGTTGCATATGGTGGAGTAAGTATTAAGCCGCAAATTGAAGCAATTGAAAAAGGCGCTGATGTATTAATTGCCACGCCTGGGCGATTACTCGATCATATTATTAACGGCAGTGTGTTATTAATTCATCTTGAAACTATTGTCTTTGATGAAGCTGATCGAATGTTAGATATGGGCTTTAAAGATGAAATTGACCGGATTCTCAACCGTTTACCTCCAAAGCGACAGACCCTACTTTTTTCTGCAACGTTTGACGATGCTATTTTTAAACTCAGCAAAACCTTATTAAATGAACCTGAACTGATCGAAGTCAGTGAACGTAATACTGCAGCTAAACAAGTCGAACAAATAGTTTATACCGTTGATAATGATCGCAAACGCGAGTTAACTTCGTTCTTAATCGGTTCGAAAAACTGGCAGCAAGTGCTTATTTTCACACGCACCAAACAAGGTGCAGATGAGCTTGCGAAAGAAATGTCGAAAGACGGTATTAAAACCCAATCTATTCATGGTGATAAATCACAAGGCGCACGAGATAAAGCGCTAGCTGAATTTAAAGCTGGAAAAACGCGAGCGCTAGTGGCTACCGATGTTGCAGCTCGTGGCATTGATATTCATGATTTACGTTATGTTATCAACTACGAACTGCCTTATATTGCTGAAGATTATATTCATCGCATTGGCCGAACGGGTCGCGCAGGTAATGAAGGGTTAGCTATTTCATTAATGAGTCCGTCTGAAACTTGGTTGTTAGAAGCGGTAGAGAAAGTATTAGATACGCGTTTAATGCAACAGTGGCTACCTGGTTATGAGCCCGATTTAACGAAAACTGATACCCCAGCACGAAAAAATACTTTAGGTCGACAGAAAAAACACGGACGTCAACAAGCCTTTGGTGAAAAAAATAAAAGTAAGCCAAATAATAAACATCGACGACGTTAAAAATATAATGAATTAAAACAAGCCGACACTTCAAAAGCGTCGGCTTGTTGTTTTTAACAGTAGTCCAGTAGCAATATCTGCATGCGATATCACGTTAGGTATTTGCTAAAACCTACAGCGTAAATAAATACGCTACTAACTCATTATACTCAGAAAAAAAGTTATTACGATCGAGAGACTTACTATTAATTAAATATTTACCGTTGACTACCATGGCAGGTACGCTAGTCAGGTGATTATTTGCTGATAACTCATCTTGAACTTTCTTTTCTCTTTTTGCCTGACCGATCACCGAAAAATTTTTCATACCTTGATCGAATTTTTTACCATCACCACCACTGAGCACAAAAATATTTCGAATATCTTTTTCATTATCAATAGTGGCTCTATCTGTTTGTAGATAGTTAAAGAGCGCAGAAGAAAATTCCCGATCAATGTCAGTTTTCTCAGCAATGATTAATGCTTTACTCAACATAAATTGAGTATCTGCAGGTGCTTGCCTCATGAAATCAACATGTACTTTATTGAACTTAGCTTGTTCAGGCATCATTTTTTTTATGCCGTCAAGGTAAGGCTCATAGGCACGACAAGCTGGGCAATAATAAGAAAAGTATTCACTCAATTCTGGCGTCGTTGTTTTATTTTTTGCCACTATTTTGTAATGTTTTCCTTCTTCAAATGTTGCAGAAAAACTACTAAAACTAATACTGAGTAATAGTGTTACTGTGAATGCGGAAATTAGTTTTATTATTTTTGTCATAAGAGTCCTTAAAGCATGCTTTTGAGTGAGACTTTCACAATGGTTTATCTCAAGGTGTAAATGATAACGAAAAGTAGACATTTATTAGCCATAAATGTTCAGTCGGAAATGTAAAAATTAATGTCAGAGTGTGGTTAGTGCTAGCCAATAAAGTCGAAATTTGTTTTTATAGCATAGCGGTTTAATTTCGGTTTATATGAGATATTAAAAACCAATAGCAAAGTTAACTAAAGATAAATGTAGCCATAGCATAAGGATAGACAATGCGAAGTGATGAAATAGATTATCAAATTATCGGACACTCAATGCAGTTAGTTGAAGTAACGTTAGATCAGGGAGAAACCGTTGTCGCAGAAGCTGGTGCGATGAATTATATGGAAGATGGTATTGAATTTGAAACGAAAATGGGTGATGGCTCAGATGTTAATCAAGGCATCATGGGGAAGTTGTTTTCTGCCGGTAAACGCATGCTGACGGGTGAGTCAGTGTTTATGACTCATTTTTCTAATCAACACCCACAGCGTCGTATAGTTGCTTTTGCAGCACCGTATCCAGGGTCAATTATTAGCATTGACCTAGCTGATATTGGCGGTGGTGTTACTTGTCAAAAAGATGCTTTTCTTTGTGCAGCATTGGGCACCAAAATAGATATCACCTTTAGTAAACGTTTAGGCAGTGGTTTTTTTGGCGGTGAAGGTTTTATCTTAGAACGCCTAGAAGGTGACGGTTTAGCATTTTTGCATGCCGGGGGTACGATTATCGAAAAGGAACTAAATGGCGAGGTATTACGCGTAGATACGGGTTGTTTGGTGGGTTTTAGTGATGGTATTGATTACGACATTGAATTGACTAAAGGCTTAAAGAGTATGTTATTTGGTGGCGAAGGTTTGTTTATTGCCACGCTTTCTGGTCATGGTAAAGTCTGGCTACAAAGTTTACCTTTTTCTCGATTAGCTGATCGAGTTATTCAGCATGCTCCTATACATGGTGGCTCAAGTAAGGGAGAGTAATGCCTGAGTATACAATAATTTAACTTCACACCTAACAGCATTCATTGGGCTGTTAGGTGTATGCATATTAGATTAAATGCCAAACCTGTGTAGATTGAGAGCTTCTTTTGCGTACGCTATCATTGTAGTTAATGCCATCGATACTGTGCCTTATATCTTCGTTAACCGTCGCCCATAAATAATAACTATGCTCGGTAACTCCGCCGACAATTTTAGAGCAATTTACTTGATTAACTTTGTTGTGTAACTGTAAAGGTCTAGCGCAACCATTATGGCCTAATCGATCAATATTTCCTTTGGTGTAATCAGAAATATACATGGCCAGATCACCATTGTTGTAATAAACCGTGACCTGGCGAGCTAGTCGATGCAAATTGGCCATTGGTTGTTCTTGTTCGAAAACATTATCATCAACATCAGGTGCGCACATAAATATATGTTGAAATAACTGTGGTAAATGCTTCTGGTTATTAAGTTTAATTAATGCTGTAAGAGCATGCTGTAAAACATAATTGCCCATAGAATGGCAAAGTAGGTGTAGCTGTTGACCACATTCTTTTAATGCAATGTCATCATGTTTGGGCCGTAGTGTCATTAGAAAATCACGTAATTTCAAGAAGCCACGTGCTACAGCAATACTTGAGTCTTCAGCATCACTACGATCAGACAAATAAGCTTTGTTTCTCATCATTTTGCCATTGGAAGGCCAAGAAAAAAGAAAAACACTAGTATCTTTTAAATCATCATTATCATGAGAATGGCGATTAAGCATCAACTCTAACGCCATTGCAGAGGCTACTGCTTCAAACCAATCAACATTAAAACCATGAATGAAAATTACTAGATCACGCTTTGCCTCCATCTGCTTTTTTAATTCATGAAAGGCTGTTGTCGAAGCCAGGGGCTGGGGCGCGCTTATCGAATCGGTTGACTCTTCAGGTTCTTTAAATGCAGATATCAGGTGTTTTTTGCGTAATTTTTTTTCAATATAAGCCGATAGGCCTTCACCATCTCCTGCGCGGTTATCGACATTATGCGCTTGAAAGTACTTTATTTTTTCACGGCTTACTTCAACTGTTATGCGACCAAAACGTAGATTGTTGGAGCGATCAGCACTAAAATCTTGACCGTAGCTTTTCGGTGACCAACGTGGGCCAATATGATTTCTGTTGGTGGCATAATAGAGCGTTAAGGTAAGCATATAAACATCCTGTCGATCTCGAAGAGTTGTCTACGACAAGTGTAGCTAAGTTTGATTCACTAACAAGCTCGCAGTTGAGTTATCTTGAGGTGAACCGCTGGAAAAATTTTGTTATTGGCCCTGTTTGAGCTTGCTGCAAATCTGCATCGTTATAATTGGTATGTAATATTCTAATACGTATAGAGTAAGTTGCGCCATGGCCCCAAGGCCACCAAAAAAGTGCTATCGCAGGTGTATCTACTGTAGCTGGTCGGGTGAAAATTAATTGTTCTTTAGTTAATTTTGTCAGTTCTCCAAGTTCAGCTTTAATCGCTTTGGGCGATTTTTTAATATTTTTATGGCTCCACTCTTCACTAAATAATTGCCGTAATACGATTAAAATACGCTCTGTTTTTTCCCAAGAAAATTCGGTAAGTAACATCGATAGTTTATCGTCCCAACGCCAAGTTAGCTCATCACCCAAGGGGACAGTTATTGCATTAAATATGACGTTTTTTTGCGGATTGTCAGACACTAAAAGTCCTTATAGATAAGTTGGTTAGAGTGATGATTTAAAACTATACAATATTCTGTTGCTACTTGTTACGACTTATCGATAATTTCTATTGAGTTAAATTTGTCGATGCACTTTTGACAGATACATGATTTTCTAGATAATTCGGCAGGTACTTGCTTTAGTAAACCTGGTTGTATATCACTCTCGACACACCAACAGGGCTCAGTACTTTTTATGCCACAAAAGTTATTTGCTTGGCATAATGGGCAGATACTATCATTAATTACTGTAGTCAAAATAACTTACTTTCACTTTAGATACACGTTAATTTGAGTGTACCTTAGTTGCTTATTTTGATAAATCATCATTTGAGCGGCTATCACCGTAATATGTAATCATGGTTACAATTTGTTGCAGCAACTAGTGAAAACATTAACAGTTTTTTTAACCCAATTGATTAAAATACTGCCATTTTTTAGCTATATAGGGTGCATGATGCAATCGAAACTTGAGCCAGTAGGGACAATAAAAGAAGTCACTATTATTTATTACGGTGAATTATCTTTGAAATTACAGCATAGTGTTGAGCACTTTCTGCAATTAGAAAATGGCCGAGTGATTATTCCTGACAGTTATAAGCAAGATAAGTCTATTATTGCGGTTTGCGACGGCGCGGTGAATATCCTTAATAAATTTGGTGAGCGTATCGAATTTACGCCTTATCACAGTAATACTGTATAAACTTCAGCTAAGCGGCTTTGCGTTATTTCTCACTTTTTTTGTTAATAATTTTTAACTACCTCCCTTGACCCTAAACCATTAAGTCCGTTACTGTTGCTGTAGTTATCTTGATGAAAGTACAGTAAATTTATGGTTAATGTTGATGTAATGCAAATGGTTGCCGCGGCGCCAAATGAAATCAGTAAGCTACTACTTGATCATCAGCAATTGCATCGTTTTTTTGATGCAAAATTTGCTGTTGCAAAAACGGCTGATGATGGAGAGCCCGCTGGTGGCAAAGGGGCAATTCGTAATGTTAATGTTGCTGGAGTGAAATTTTCAGAACAAGTATTGTTTACTAGCTCAAATCAAATACGTTATGCCATTGTCGGAGATAAGCCATTAAGTAACCACCAAGGTAATATTTACCTGACGGAACAAACCCCAACACAAACTTCTGTACGTTATACTATTGTTTGCAATGGACCTAAATGGCTACCAGATAAATGGGTCGAATTTTTATTGGCGCAAGCAATGAAGAAAGCTTTAGTTAAGATTAATCAGTACTTTTTATCGCAGAAAAAATAGGCGAACTGTGTGATGAAACCTCAATATTTACTGGCTATCGATCAAGGTACAACCAGTAGTCGCGCCATTATTTTTACTCTTGCTGGCGAGCTTATTGCCAGTGCCTCAGAAGAGTTTGCCCAAATCTATCCTCATGATGGTTGGGTCGAACATGATCCCCAGGTTATTTGGCAAACAACGCTAGCAAGTTGCCGACAAGCGCTGACTAAAAGTGATCTGGTAGCTGAAGATATTGCGGCTATCGGTATTACCAATCAACGTGAAACGACTATTGTTTGGGACAAGAGTACTGGTGAAGCAATTTATAATGCCATTGTCTGGCAAGATCGACGAACCGCTAAACGTTGTGAAAATCTGCAAAAAAACGCTGAAATCGCAGCGAAAGTAACAGCGAAAACAGGGCTATTAATCGACCCTTATTTTTCAGCCAGTAAAATTGAATGGTTACTTGATAATGTTGCCGGCGCACGAACCAAAGCAGAGGCAGGGCAGTTATGTTTTGGCACAGTAGATACTTTTCTACTGTGGCACTTAACTGAAGGTAAAGCGTTTGCCACAGATGCCAGTAATGCATCTCGAACCTTGTTGTTTAATATTGTAGAAAATTGTTGGGATCAAGAGTTACTCGCGCTGTTTAATATTCCACAAGCAATGCTACCCGAGGTCAAAAATAGTGCCGATAATTTTGGCCAAACGGCAAAGCAACTTTTTGGTGGCAGCATTGCGATTAATGCCATGATAGGCGATCAACAAGCGTCATTGGTTGGTCAAGCATGTTTCGAAAAAGGCATGATGAAAGGTACCTATGGCACAGGTTGCTTTGTTATGGTGAATACGGGAGCAGAAATACTTTATTCGCAACATAAAATGTTAAGTACCGTGGCTTATCGAATCAATAATAAAAGCACTTATGCTCTTGAAGGTAGTATTTTTATGGCGGGAGCTACTATGCAGTGGTTGCGTGATGGTTTGCAATTACTAACGAATGTAGACTGTAGTGCTGCCGTCGCGCAATCTATGCAAAGTGAAAATCATGTTTATTTAGTACCGGCTTTTACTGGGCTTGGCGCGCCACATTGGCAGCCAGATGCACGTGGTGCAATCATAGGCTTAACACGTGACTCGGGTATCAAAGAAATAGTCACAGCGGGCTTAGCATCAGTGGCGTATCAAACTCGAGACCTATTAACGGCTATGGCACAAGATGGTATTAACACCACGCAACTTAGAGTGGATGGCGGTATGGTGGTCAATCATTGGTTATTACAGTTTTTAGCTGATATTTTAGCCATTACCATTGAGCGACCAAAAATTACTGAAACGACAGCCTTGGGAGCCGCATTACTGGCAGGATTACAACAAGGAGCTTTTGACAGCATTGAACAAGCAGCACAGTCATGGCAGTTACAGGATAAATTTGACAGAAAAATGACTGAAGATAGCCGAAATCGGCACTATCAAGGCTGGCTAGCAGCACTACAGCGAGTTCTAGATTAACATTAAGTCTATTTTACTGTATAAATAACCAGTTTTAAGTGCTAGGCTATTTAACAAGTTCGATAGTATTTGCTGCACAGATAAGTATTCACCTTGAAATTATATATTGCTGAAAAACCAAGCTTAGGTCGGGCAATTGCCGCGGCGTTGCCTAAACCACAGAAAAACCGCCAAGGCTATATTGAGCTTGGCAATGGCGATGTGGTGAGTTGGTGTATAGGTCATATTCTCGAACAAGCCAATCCAGAAAATTATGACCCCGCGTTTAAGAAATGGCAAATGGCTCATTTACCCATTGTACCTGAGCAGTGGCAATTAAAACCTAAAACGCAAACACGTGCGCAACTGACGGTATTACGTAAATTAGTCAAGCAAGCAGATGAAATTATTCATGCTGGCGATCCTGACCGTGAGGGGCAGTTGCTGGTAGATGAAGTGATTGACTTTTTGAAGGTTTCAGCACAAAAGAAGCAAAATATTAAACGTTTATTGGTTAGTGATTTGAATTTACCAGCAGTACGAAGATCGCTTGCCAATATGCAAAGTAACCAATTGTTTATGCCTTTGTCTATTTCGGCTTTAGCACGCTCTAGAGCCGATTGGCTATACGGTATTAATTTAACGCGAGCTTATACAATACAAGGCCAAAAGGCTGGTTTTAATAGTGTATTATCGGTTGGCCGAGTGCAAACTCCCTTATTGGGTTTAGTGGTGCGACGTCAACAAGAAATTGATAACTTTGTCGCCAAAGACTTCTATGATGTGCACGCACATTTAACAAGTAATACTCAAGAAAACTTTATTGCTAAATGGCAACCAAGTGAAGCATGTCAACCTTATATGGATGAGGAAGGTCGTGTACTTAACCGCGCTTTGGCTGAAAATGTTATTGGTCGTATTGAAAACCAACCTGCAGTTGTTAGCTCGGTAGTCAAACAAGAAAAAAAACAAGCTGCTCCACTACCTTATAATTTATCATCGTTACAAATTGACGCAGCAAAAATATATTCATTGAATGCTAAGCTGGTGTTAGATGTTTGTCAGGCTTTGTATGAAAAGCATAAAGTGATCACTTATCCGCGTTCAGACTGTCGCTATTTGCCAAAAGAGCAGCATGGTCAAGCTAAAGGCATTATTGCTATGCTGGCAAATGGTGATGACAGTTACTCTTTATTTGTGCAAGGAGCTAATAGCTCTTTAAAAAGTAAAGCTTGGAACAGTGCTAAAGTAACCGCGCATCATGCCATTATTCCGACCGAGAAATCGGCGTCGACATTATCGTTAAATCCATTTGAAAAGAAGGTTTATTTTCTAATTGTTCGACAATATTTAGCGCAGTTTTATCCTGCTTACCAATATAATCAGACGCGAGTGGAGGTATTAATTGCTGGTGGTAAGTTTTTAGCCAATGCTAAAACACCGGTAGCCCAAGGTTGGAAAGTGCTATTTCAACGGGCGAAGAAAAAGCCTGAAACAGCAGGGCAAGGTGAAGATGTTGAGCAGCAATTAACACATCAATTATTACCTCAGTTAGTTGAGGGGGAAAAAATATTATCTCGTCATGGTGAACTAATTAGCCGTATGACCCAAGCCCCTAAACATTTTACCGATGCTAGCTTGTTAAGTGCTATGACGGGAATTGCTCGATTTGTTAGTGATAACGAGATTAAAAAACTCTTAAAAGAAAATGATGGTTTAGGTACTGAAGCAACACGAGCAGGTATTATAGATTTACTCTTTAAGCGTGATTACTTAAAGCGGCAAGGAAAGAATATTCATGCAACTGTGGTGGGAACGTCGCTGATCAAGGCTTTACCTATTGCTGCCACAATGCCAGATATGACGGCACACTGGGAAGCAACATTAACCAATATTAGCGAGAAAAAAAGTCGTTACCAAGATCTGATTAACCCTTTAACCGCGACTATAACTCAGATGATTGAGCAATCTGAGCAGCAATCTTTTGCACAACTACCTAAAGTGCCATTTAAACGTAAATCAAAAGCAAAAAAATTCAGCGCACGCAAAAAAAAATAATTATATAAAGCTCAATTAAAGTGAAACTTTCTTGCGGTTGTGTACTACCTGTTGGCTAAAAATACTGCCGTAAACTCATATCAAATGTGACTTTAAAATCAAATTATATTTACTTACCATTTGGTCAGCGGTTAAAAAACCTTCATTTTTCCTTAACAATAATTTAACATTTAACACACAAAATGCCATTAGGTCATTTTGCATAATAATAATTTGGGAGTGTGTGTGGTGAATATTTTCTTTCGGAAAAAATTCAGTGGTGTTAAGTCAAACCTAGCGAGTACCGCGGTATATACTATTTTTACCGGTAGCGTACTAGCTTCGTCAATGGTTAATGCTGATGAAATATGGAGTGAGAATTTCGATGCGGCAAGCATCGATGGTAAAGGTGCTGTTTTTAATCAAGTCGATTTATCAGGTGTAACCAAATGGTCAGTTGATGTTAGTTCGGCTGCGCTGACTGCGACATCTGATTGGTTTAAAGTAAAAGGCGGCAAGTTTGAAGGTCGCGACCTAGACGGCCCTGCTGTATGGCAATCAGAAACAATCGATATTAGTGGTTTTTCTACGGTTAATTTAGCGGTAAATGCCGCAGAAAATGGCAATCATGAAGGCACTGACTTTCTTGATGTTGCTTACGCAATTGACGGCGGTGACTTTATCACGGTCGCAAATTGGCAGGGTAAAGGTAGCGACTCACATACTTTAGTTGACGACTTTACCAGTGCGACAGTCTCTGCCGCTATTGCTTCTGGAAGTTCACTTGTTGTTCGTATTAGTATGAAAAACAATGCCGGCTCGGAATACATTACTTTTGATAATGTGTTAGTAACGGGCAATAACGGTAGTACTGAGCCACCGGTTGATCCGCCAATTGACCCACCTATTGATCCACCCGTTGAGCCTCCTGTGAGCGATACGATTACGGATGCTTGTTTTAATTGTCCAGATTTAACAAAAGTAGCGGCGGCTAGTGATTTCGATGACAGTATTTATTATGCTGATGTCAATGCTGCATTAGCAAATCAAGCTTCAGCAGCTGATTTACGCACTGCTATTAACGGCGCAATTAGCATTAATCATAACGTACTAACGTACTCAGAAGTTTGGACTGCACTAACGCAAACTGATGAAGACCCACTGAACAGCGATAATGTTATTTTATTGTATCGTGGCCTTTCATTAGCGAAATTTTCAAACGGTAGTGGTTCACAATCTTCGAATCCAGATAATTGGAATCGTGAGCATGTTTGGGCAAAAAGTCACGGCTTTCCAAGTTCAAGTGCTTCAGCATACACCGATATCCATCATTTAAGACCTACCGATATTTCAGTTAACTCATCGCGCGGTAATTTAGATTTTGACTACAGCGATAATACCTTGTCAGAAGCGCCGCAAAACCGCGTTGATGGTAATTCATTTGAACCACGCGATGCGGTTAAAGGTGATGTTGCTCGTATGACCTTTTATATGGACGTACGTTATGAAGGTGCTGATCCGCAAACACCAGATTTAACCTTAGTTGATATGCTAACTAGCACAGGCCAGCCCCGTTTAGGTAAGTTATGTGCTTTACTTGCTTGGCATGTTGCTGACCCGGTTGACAGTTACGAGCAAGAACGTAACAACCGTATTTATGAATTCCAAGGTAACCGTAACCCGTTTATTGATCACCCAGAATGGGTAACGCAAGTATTTACCAATGCTTGTGATGGCACTACTCCTCCGGATCCGATTGACCCACCACCTGTAGATCCCGTTGACCCAGTTGACCCACCAGTGGATCCGGTAGACCCTACACCACCATCAAGCAGCTCAGCCTTGTTTATCTCTGAATATATTGAAGGCAGTAGCTACAACAAAGCGGTTGAAATATTTAACCCAACCAACACCACAGTATCATTATCAGGTTACCAACTTAAGCTTTATGGTAATGGTAATACCGAGCCAACCACAACGACGGATTTATCCGGTGAGATATTGGCTAATGACGTTGTGGTACTTGGCTCAACACAGATTACCGAAGATAGCGCATTAAAACCATTGGTAGACATAGCTGTTAGCGCTGTTAACTTCAATGGCGATGACTACTTTGAGTTAGTAAAAGATGGCGAATTGGTTGACTCTTTCGGCGTTAAAGGCGAAAGAACTAGCTGGGCAGCTAATACGACTTTAGTGAGAAAACCTACTGTTGCTAGCGGTGATAAAAATGTTAGCGATGCTTTCGTTATTTCGAATGAATGGGATAGCTATCCGTCGAACACTTTTAGCTTTTTAGGCTCTCACAGCTTTGATGGCACCGTGGTTGACCCAGGCCCAGATCCAGAGCCGGAAGAGCCATCGTTAATTGGTATGTGTGGTGATGATGCTGAGCTAATTAGTGCTATCCAAGGTAATGGTGATGCTTCTCCTATGGTTGGACAAAGCAAAGTTGTTGAAGGGGTTGTTACCTCGGTTGTTGATAGTTTGTCTGGTTTCTTCTTGCAAGAAGAGTCACAAGATAACGATAATGATAGTGCAACCTCTGAAGCTATTTTTGTTTACTTAAATGGTAACAGCGCAGCGCCAAGTGAAGGTTCACTAATACGTGCCAAAGGTGAGGTTAAAGAATTCTATAATCGCACCCAGTTAACGTTAAGTGAAAGTGTGGTTGATTGTAATACCACAGCCGATATTGCTGCAGTGCATGTAACTATGCCAGTTGCCAACATCAGTGATTGGGAAGCAATGGAAGGCATGAAGGTCGCGTTTGAGCAATCACTTCACGTATCTGATAGCTATGATCTAGCACAATACGGCCAGTTAACCTTGTCATACGGTCGTTTAATGATCCCAACCAATGTTTATACGCCAGGTTCTAGCCAAGCAATTGCTTTAGCGGATAGAAACTCAAGAAATGTTATTGTGATTGATGATAAAAATAACAGTCAATATCCAGAGTTTATTCCCTTTCCAGGTGAAGGCTTAAGCTATAACAGCACAGTACGTTTAGGTGATAGCGTAGAAAACTTAAGCGGTGTTTTAGATTACAGCTATAACACCTATCGTGTCTTGCCCGTTACAGCGCCAACGTTTACAGCCACTAATACGCGTGAATCATCGCCGACTATTGGTTCAACAAGTGAAATCAAAGTGGCTAGCTTTAATGTGCTAAATCACTTCAATGGTGATGGTCAAGGTGGTGGTTTTCCAACCTCGCGTGGTGCCGACACCTTTGAAGAGTTTACGCGTCAAAGTAACAAAACAGCTGCTGCGATTGCCGAGATTAATGCTGATGTTGTTGGCTTAATGGAAATCGAGAATGATGGTTATGATGAGCTTTCGGCAATAGCTGATTTAACAGATAAGTTAAATAGCATAATGGGTGCTAATACTTATCAATATATCAGTATTGATGCCAATCAGTTAGGCGGTGACGCTATTGCAGTAGGTTTACTTTATAAGCCTAGTTCAGTAACACTGGCCGGTAATACCATGACCACCAATGAAGCACCATTTGATTTTGGTAATCGCCAACCATTAGTTCAATCATTTACCTCTAATACCAGTGGCGAAGCATTTACAGTAGCCGTTAACCATTTTAAATCAAAAGGTAGCTGTGGTAGCGCGTCTGGCGGTAATGCTGACCAAAATGACGGCCAAGCCTGTTGGAACGAATTAAGAACACAAGCGGCAACAAAACTTGTTTCTTGGTTAAATACAAAACCAACCGGTGTTGAAACCGATCACATCTTAATTACGGGTGATTTAAATGCCTACGGTAAAGAAGACCCTATCGAAGCTATTACAGCAAGCGGTTACCGTAATTTAATTGCTGAAAAGGTAGGTCCTAATGCTTACTCATACGGCTTTGGCGGTGAAGTAGGGTATCTTGATCACATGTTAGCGAGTAATGCATTAACAGCGCTAGTTGATACCGTAGATGAGTGGCATATCAATGCTGATGAACCGCGTGCTTTTGACTACAACATGGAGAAAAAGTCTGACGGACAACTAGCGTCTTATTACGGCAGTGATGCTTATCGCGCCTCAGATCATGATCCTGTTATTGTTTCATTCACTTTCAATGTTGCAGAACAGTTATTTGGTGACTTTGATAATGATGGCGATATCGATATTGTCGACGTTAGAAGCTTTATGAGCCAACTTAGAGCCGGCGCTAGCTTTACACTCGACTATGACTTTAATAATGACGGCACGGTGAGCAGTTCAGATGCTCGAGCATTAATGGCTAAATGTACTCGTGCACGTTGCGCAAGTTAAAAAAACATAAATTTAATAACCTAACTTTAAACAGGAAAATAACATGAAAAAGTTTTTAATATTGTTGGCTCTATGGTGTACAACAATAACGGCAAATGCTTCACTAATCGTTGATATTGAAGATAAGGTATATGACATTGATGATACCTTAACGGTAAATGTTTATATCTCAGATCTCAATAATGGCTTTCAGAAGTTGGTGTCTGAATTTTCATTTAACTTATTATCAGAAGATAGCTTGTTAACATTTCAACAAGCAACATTTGGCACTAAGTTAGATGTTGATATGTTTACTTTTATACCAAGTGATACGGTAGTAGATAATAACGCAATGAATAACTTATTTATCAGTGAGTTTTCATACGCAGACTCATTTGATTTATTTGCTGTGCAAGACGGCTTAAGTCGCTTTTTATTAGCATCTATAGACTTTAAAGTAGCTGATTTAGGTTTAGCACAGTTTTCATGGGGCGATATTAAGGCCTCTAATGAATTTGGAGTTGCATATAATGATATTACTGCTGACGACTTTAGTGTTCAACTGGGCAGCCAAGTGAGTGTACCAGAGCCAAGTTCAATAGCTATTTTTGCTTTGGCATTAGCCATGCTAGTTCGTTTAACGAGAAAAGCACAGCACTAACAATACCTAGATAATCATACCTACTAGCCAGAATGCTTTTCTTTCAGTATTTGCTAGTAGGTATTTCTCTTAAGAACAACCAATTTACTCCAACTAAACAAGGCTTTTGTTCTGCTTCGAATGCAGGTAAGCTATCAGACGAAAATTCAACAAGTTAATAGCTTAACGTGTATTACGAATAAGGACATCAGTATGGTGCTACGCGGCATTTTTATAAGTTTTATGGGCTTTTTTTGCCTTTCTCTTTCAGCTTTTGCACAAACAAGTAGTATTGGGCCCAGTGTTGAGCAACTATTAGCCAAGCGAGCGTTAGCAACTGAATCATTCACCAGTAGTGCGGTTATTTTAAGTCGACGTGGTGAAGTGGTTATTGATAAAAAAGGCTTTGAAACAAGTCGATTTTATAACGCTATTTATATTGTTGATGAAAGCGCAGTAAAAGATTACTCAAAGCTAATTAGTCAGTTCAACTCTTATTACCAAGAAAAACAAATCGATTTTGCACGTGTTATTACCCCTGAAGGAAAGATCATTGAGATGCAAGAAGACGCCATCACTCTGGTGTCTAGCGGTAACGATGACTATTTTGATGAAGGTAAGCAATATGAGTTTGCCTTACCACAGTTAAAAGCGGGCAGTATTATTGAATACCAAGCAACAACACATCAAATAAAACCTTTTATTGAAAATGAATGGTTCTCTAGTATTAGCTTTCATTTTGTAAAGTTTTTACCTAGCGTAAATTGGCTCAGAATTGACCCTGTTCTGGCAACACACAATACACTGACTTTACCAGTAGATACCGACATCTCAATTGTTAATTATAATATTGAAATTGAACCAACAGTCAATAAAACTGCAGAGAATAAAACTTATACATGGCAAACAACGCTTCAGCCAGAGGTAGTTTTAGAAGTTGAAATGCCTAGTTTGGATGACATTTTACCTTCAGTTCATCTTTCTACCATAAAGCATTGGAGCACTGTTAATCATTGGTTTAATGACTTGTATTTACCTACGCAAAAATCAGATGAAAAAATTATAGCTTTGGCTGAAACTATTTTTCGACAAGAAATGAGCGAAGAGGAAAAGGTTAAAGCTGTTTTCAACTATATTCAAAAGAATGTTCGCTATATTGGCGCCCATGTTAACCGTGGCGGTTATAAACCACATTTAGCGAGTGAAGTGCTAAGCCAAGCTTACGGGGACTGTAAAGATCAAACGGTGCTCATCATTGCCTTGTTAAAGCAGGCAGATATTCAAGCTTATCCCGCGATGATTAATACTTATCCCGGAGCAAAGTTTGACGATGAATTACCGATGTTAAATTTTGACCATATGATCACTTATGTTGAAACTAAAACAAAAAAATACTGGCTTGATACTAGTGGCCAAACAGGAACATTTCCTGGCGTAAGTCTTAATTTGGAAAATAAAAAAGCCTTTGTGGTGAATGAAAGTGCGGGTGCGATCATCACACTACCAGAAACAACAAGCGCTGATAATGTTGCTACGATCGATATCGACTTCTCTTTAGCTAAAACAACCTTAAATGCGCAAGTATCATTAGACTTAGTCGGTCATGTGGAAACCAACTTACGTAATTTTATTCAGTATTCACCTAACGCTTTAGCAGCAGCAGAGCAAATAATTTCTCCTTTACTGTTTAACAAGCGTATTAGTGACTTTACAAACTCAGATCCAATCGATATCACTACACCATTTACACTATCGGCAAATTTTAATGATATAGCTGAAATTACTCCGGATATTGACAGCTTCAGGTATAGCTATGATTTTAGCTCGATATTAAGTGTTTTTAGTTCGTTGAATAACCTTGCTCCCGTTGCAAGTCGAAAATTCGATTTTACTATTTTTCAGCCGATAACTGTGGTGATTAATTCGTATTACCCACAACCTTGGCCTAAGGCTAAAATTGCTTATAGCTTGCCTGCTAAAAATATTGAACATGAGTTTTTCTCGCTGAGTCATCAAGTACAAGAAAAAAGCGATGGCCTCTATATCACATCAAAATTTGTCTTGCCTAAACAGACAATAAGTATTGTTGATTATGCTAATTTCTACCAGAAGGTGGATAGTTTCCCTAGTCATTCGCAAAGCTTATTTATTTATCAAAAACCGAATAAATCAGACCTTGTTGTGACGAATAATGGCGCGGACACAAAAGATAAAATTAAGCAGGCAAAAAGTTTATTAGAGCAGTCTCTTTTTGTTGAAGCGCTTGTTGCTATTAAAGAAGTTATTGCTACAGATGAAAATAATGCAGAGGCACAATACTTGTTAGGTTTAGCATTTGGTTTTACAGGTGATGACCTTCAGTCTGAGCAAGCGTTTGAGCGTGCTGAACAACTTGGCTATCAGTTTTAGGAGCACAGTGATGAAAATTATTTATAGTTGTGCATTAGTGGTTTTGCTAAGTGCTTGTGCAAGTACAAAAAAAGAAGCATCAACAAGTTTACCGACTCTGGGTTCTAAAGAAGAGCAACTTGTTTATAATGTCAAAAAGTATCCTAAAGACACAGTAGCGTTAACTAAATTGACTACACTGCATATGCAGCAATATGAAGCGAACGGAAATTTGTTCTTTCTAAACCAAGTGCTCACGTCTTACGAAGAACTGTTGAGGCGCCAACCCTATAATTACGACGCATTACTACAGTTTTATCGCCTAAACCTTTTTAAAGCCTTAATAACTAATAAATATGATATGGCACATTGGCAAAAATTTTATCAACAACAACCATTTTTACAAAGTACAGATATTGCACCACCTGTTTATATGGAGTTATTACTCGCTGATAAAGATAGCTTGAGCGGTGATGAACGTATTGATATTTTGCAAAAAACTATCAAAGCTAATCCAAACTTTGTCAATGGATACTTAGCTCTTACCGCAATGTATGCTTCTCGTGATAAAATGCAACTTTCATCTTTTTTGCTCGAAACAGCGAATAAATACAGCCCAAACAACCTTGAAATTTTAGCACCACTAAATGAATTTAGAGTTGAAAGTTTTTTTGATAAGTTGTGTCAAAGTGATATTTCAACAGAATTAGAGCAGGCGTTTACTGACTATAAATTATTAGCAAAAAATGCCCCAGAAAATGCGTATCATCATCTGCAATTAAGTACAGTATTACGTTTAATGGGACGTATGCGTATGTCATCGTTTTCGGCTAAGAAGGCTGCGTCTATTTCCGCAGAGTTTCAAGGGCCATTAGCAGAAGCGCAATTTTGGAGCGGCAATAATCAAGCGGTAACAGAATACTTTGCCACTAAAGATGTTCATCACTTGAACACAGATGACCTGTATTTGAATATTTTGTTTAATGTGGTTAACTTTAATTGGCAGCAAGTTGCCGCTTTAATGGATGAATATATATCACGTGACGATATTAGTTTTTACGGTATTCTTTATGGTGCGCATGCCTACAAAATGCTGGGGCAAGAAGATATTGCTCAGCAAATAACAACAAAAGGTTTGGCAAAAATAACGCTAAAGCCTTGGCAGCAGCAGATGCTGAATTTTGCTAGTCAACAGATTACAGGTAACCAATTGATGGCTGAAAGTAAAAATAAGTGTGATGCAAGTGAAGCTCATTTTATTCAAGGCTTACAAGCAATGCAAATAGGCAAGATGGCTGAATTTGAGCAACATATGACTGAAGTTGTTGAGCTGAAAATTTATCCTTTTTATGAATATGCTGGAGCCAAAAGCATCATAAAGCGGCTAAAATCTGTTGCTCCTTAGTCTTTAGAAATTTTAGCTCTTGAGTGGAAAGTAATATCCTCTACCACTCAAGAGTTCTGTATATTTAACTAAAGTAGGGCTTTCGGACTAGCGATAAATACTTTAAACGGTAACGGTGCTTCTAAAGCACTATCATCAATGGCTAGGTAATGAAAACCTGACTTTTCAAAAAAAGCGCTTAATTGCTCATGGTTTAAATCAGTCGCTGCCAAGTCCATCGTTTGATAATAAGCCGTGTTTTCTTCGCTTTCACAATCTTCTGCATCAACAAATAAACTCATTGGCATGCTTAGGACTGAAATAGATTGTACCTTGCTGTAATGCTGAGCTATCTCACTTAAAAGAAACTTCGCCACGCCTTGCTGGCGATATTCAGGTAAAACACTAATGGCTTCAATTAAAATATGATCTTTAGCTTTAGTATCCACTTTTACTTGTAGTTTTTCGACTAAATCAGCAGTAATATTCTGTTTCTTAAAGAATAAGTTTAACGGTACTTCCCAGTCAGTAGCGCCTTGCTGGCTTAATAATTCATAACTTTCATCTGCACCACGGTGCTTATTTAAAGTAATAATTTCGATTTCTGCTTTGGCAATAACCTGTTGTTGGTCATTTTTAACATTAATTTCTTGTATTAATTGCCAGTCAAAAGTACTTTTAACTTCTGGTTGCTTAAATTCTATAGTTAAGTTCATGTTATTTCAGTGCTTTTCTAGTAATTTTATTATGCTAGGTAACAAGCAACTGCCTTAAGGTTATTGGCGTAGTAAGGTTAAATCACTACAGGTTGTCATTATATGGCGCGGTTATATCATTAGTTGAACTGCTAAGCTACAAGTTGCTTTGACTTTATCCTCCTAATTTTACAATTAAGTATCATCAGTGGGTTAAAAAATATTCTCGGTAGTATTGAATAAAAGCAGGGTTAACGCGTTCGGTTTCTCGCCATGCTGTAATCGCAGCCTGATATTCTGCAGTAGGCTTGATTTTTTTGAGTATCGTATTAACTTGCTGAATAACTTTTTTGCCCCAAGCATTTTTAGGGCAAGCAACAGCACCGATATTGTAGGCCGGTATATTCGCAATAGCATAAGCTGCTAGCTGGCCAGTTGACTGAGGGTTGTTTTTTAAATAATGATGTATTTCAAAGGGGTAGGCGATACTCAGATCAACACGCTCTCGTTCAATCATTTGGAACAGTCGACTTAAGTCAATATTATCAATCTGTAGGATATTTTCAGCCTGATGATACTTTTTAAAAATATCGTCAATTGCATTACCGTAAGAGCGGTTTTTCACGTGACCGAAGATTAAGCTATTTTGCTGAAGTATTTTTTCTAAACTGACTTGCCCATTATCTAAAAAGGGTAATATTTTTTCTGGCCTTGCTATCACTCGATTATTGGCATTAAGGATCGAAGCATTTGAGAAAATCATCTCTTTTTCACGTTCTGGCGTTATATAAAGTGCAGGATGACAAGCTTTTTTACCTGCTTTGATATCGGCAATTGCCCTGGCTAAAGTGGTGATGGGCATTTCATGCTGATACTCCGGCATTTGTTCAATAATCATTTGTAGACTTTGTTGCACAAACCCTTGGCCTTTATTCTCTCCAAAATTAAAAGTACCAGGGGGGCGATGATAGGTTTGCCATAAAATAGTGTCATTTGCTGGCGCATAAAAAGGCAGCATTATTAACACCAATAAATAACAAAAAAATCTTGTGAACATTTGCTATTGAACCATAAAAACAAATAAATGTAGGCAGTAATATACGAGCAATTCTGACACTTGTGCAAGTTTTTGTAGGAAATATGAGCAGTAAAGTGTTTTATTTAGCTGTTTTTGCTTTTATTTTTTGCTTTTTATTACTTTGTGCTATCTTGTATAAAATATGCCCTCCTTTTAGATTAGATCGCAACTTAATTGTTCGGATTACATAACTTTATGCCAAATAAGTTTCATTTTATTTCAGGCCTTCCTCGTTCTGGCTCTACTTTACTTGCTGCTTTACTAAGACAAAACCCACAATTTCATGCGGCCATGTCTAGTCCTGTTGCACCTATGATGAATAGTGCCTTAGAACAAATGGGCGCAGGTGGTGAATTTTCTGCTTTTTTTGGTCAAGAAAAGCGCAAACGAATCTGTCGAGCTTTATTTAGTGCTTATTATCATGAGCAAGCAGATAAAAATGTTATCTTTGATACTAATCGTATTTGGACTGCACGTTTGCATCAACTAGTTGAGTTATTTGATGATGTTAAAATAATTTGTTGTGTTCGTAATCCCGCTTGGATTGCTGATAGTTTTGAAGTGATATATCGCAAAAACCCTTTTGATTATAGCCGTATGTATTCTGCTCAGTCACGGCAAACGGTATATTCTCGCTGTGAAAGTCAAATGAGCGCAGGTGGAACGATAGGTAGCGCTTGGACGGCATTAAAAGAAGCTTATTATGGTGCGTATTCTGAAAAAATGTTATTGATCGACTACGATCTACTCACTCAATACCCAGAACGTGCTATTGAATTGTTGTATCAGTTCTTGGGTTATGAAGCATTCGGTCATGATTTTGGCAATATCGAATACCACGAAAATGAGTTCGACCAAACATTGGGCGTAAAGGACTTGCATACGGTGAAAAAGAAGGTGGAATTTACACCAAGACGAAGCATATTACCGCCAGACTTATTTCAAAAATATAGTGAAATGGCTTTTTGGCAAGATACCACTGGTACTGCAGCGAATATTATTGCGCCTAAAAATAACAACTAATTGTGTTTTTAAGCAATTCGTACTTTTTTGGGGTGTTAGTAACATTATTGAAAAAAATGAAATAAAAATACAGGAATGTAAATATGAATAAACATCTACTAAGCACGGTTGCAGCAGCCATGTTACCAATAGGGGCGACGAGTGCATCGGCACACACTGCAGGTACTTATTCATATATAGGTAATCGAAGTTCTAATAATAATGTATATCAGACATCGACCAACAAAAGTAATGAATATAAACAAAAAGCGATTCAGAAAAATAAATTAGCGTTAACGCGAGATAAGCCTGATGATGTTATCTCAAGCTTGTCATTAAAACCAGTGGTTATGCCCGAAGTGGAGTTAACTCTGTCAACCGCTGACGACCGTTTGTCATTGCAATCTACCAATGTTGCCATGCTGAAAAGCTCGGTTAATTCTGAAAAGTTAAATATTGTTAGTCAGCACCCTATTAATGAGCTTATTGTTATTGATGCGGCAGTACCTGATACACATGTGTTTTATCAAAGCTTAAAACCGGGTGTAGATGTTAAAAAAATTGTCTCAGGGCAGGACGGTTTACAACAACTAAACGATATTTTATCGGATTACCAGAATCTTGATGCATTGCATGTGGTTTCACATGGTGATGATGGTGTTATCTATTTAGGTAATACTCAAGTGACCGAGCAGTTATTAAAAGAGAAAGTAGAAACGTTTTCGGCTTTAAATAATGCATTAAAAGAAAACGCTGATTTATTACTTTATGGCTGTAATGTTGCAAAAACAGCAAAAGGAGAATCATTTTTAGAGTTGATTGCTCATAAGGCGAATATAGATGTGACCGCATCTAGTAACCCAACAGGAAACGTAACTCAAAGTGCGGATTGGAATTTGGAGGTTGTGCGCGGAAGCATCGAAACCAATTTACCTTTTTCTTCTTTAGCACTTAAAAGTTTTAGTGATGTATTAGCTATCACTGATGGTAGCGGAGCGACAATTGATTTAGGAAATTTCCCTGTTCCTAATAATAGTTATCATTCCTCTATGACATATACAAATGTGCTAAATTCTGGCTCCAATCTTATCATGTCTGTAGCGGCAGGAGGCAACGGTAATGAGCTTGGGGGAACCGCTTACAATTATGTATCGGTCGATGCATTTGGAGAGGATGATGTACCAAAAGTTTATTTATATTTTGCTGGCGGAGAAACTTTTGACGCATCTGCTATTAAGATTTATAACGGGCAAGTAACTACAGACACTTTTAAAATAAGCTCAGATGTTGCAGGGCAAAGCCAGAATCATAGCATTAATAATAATTCTTCTGATATTGTTACACTTACTGGTTTTACGGGGGTTACTCGGTTAACTATTGAAAACCTTGACGCTTCTAATATGGGGTGGATACAGCTTGATGATTTTACAATTGCTAATGTTACCTCTTCTTCCCCAGAAATAAATATTCAAGGTAATGGCAATAGTATTGTTGATGGCGATGCAACTCCAACCACTGCTGACCATACAGATTTTGGTTCGCACACTGCTGGCGGTTCTAATCTTTTACGTACTTTTACTATTCAAAATACAGGAACAGGGGCACTTGATCTAACAGGTGCGCCTAATGTGCTTATAACGGGGTCCAGTGATTTTAGTGTCACAACTCAACCTGCATCCGACCCCATTTCCGCCGCAGGCTCTACTACCTTTCAAGTCACATTAGATCCAACCTCGGTAGGCACACAAAATGCCAGTATTTCTATTGCGAATGATGATTCGGATGAAAATCCGTATAACTTTAGTATTACAGCGGTAATTAGTGCAGCAATAGACTCTGATGGTACGCTCACCACTGCTGCTGGCGTTATTGAACCGATAGGTTTAGATACCGTTATCGATACAGTTGGTGAAGCGGTTGATGTTTTCGATTTCACCTTAACTGATGGCGGAACGGCAGATGGCAATGCCATGGCTGTTTCGCAAATAGTACTCAATGTTTCAGGTACAACAACTGATGTCGAACGGGCTAAGGTTACTTGGCGTTTGAATGGTAATGACGCCAGTAATGTGGTCGGAGTATATAGTGCTAGCGCGAATACGATTACCTTCTCAGGATTAGGTATTTCAGTGGCTAATGGCGCGAATGAAGTGTATACCGTCAATGCTTACTACAACGATAATACGGGTATTACAGATGGCCGTACTTTTATCTTAAGTGTTGATGGCGATACTGATTTAACGGTTGGTAGCAGTGGAACACAAATGGGTGCAACCGCTGCAATCACCAACGGTGCTGGTGGTAGTTTTGATGTTACTGCAACGGCGTTAGCTTTTGCAACACAGCCAGCTGGATCAGTTTCGGGGAGTGCATTAACAGCGCAACCTGTGGTCAGAGCGCGCGATGCCTTTGGCAATATAGATACTGATTTTACCGAAACAATCACACTTACAGAGGCTAGCGCAGGGAGTTTAACAGGTGGCTCTGCAGCTGCTGTAGCAGGGGTAGCAACGTTTACTAACGTAAGGTATACCGCAACGGCGGATCAACAAAGCTATACCTTAACCGCGAATGACCAAGATGGCGTGGATAGTAATTTAGCAACGATAGATGCCAATGCGGTAACTGCCGATGTTGTGGCAACTCAATTAGTCTTTGATACACAGCCAACCCCTTTATCGGTTAATAGTGGCATATCCACAAATTTTACAACGGTTCCTGTGGTTTCGGCTCGCGATGTTAATAACATTGTAGATACTGGTTATAGTACGAGTATTAGTATCAATGAGGTTAATGGTGCAGGTTCGGCGACGATGACTGCCACAGGCGATACTGACGGCAGCAGTTCTTTAGTCACTATAACACCAAGCTCTGGTGTGGCTACTTTTACCAGTATGCAAATTAATTACACCGCTTCAGGTGGTAGTAGTGAAAACTTTAATTTACAAGCCAGTTCTGGGGGGCTACCTACGGTAAATAGTAGCCAATTAACGGGGGTGGTTGATTCAACACCTCCAACAGTTTCTTCCGTAAGTGCCAGTAGCGCAAATGGTAGTTATAAGTTAGGGGATGTGCTTGCTGTCACCGTTAACTTCAGCGAAGCGGTAACTGTAACGGGCACACCACAACTCACCCTAGAAACAGGTACAACAGATAGAACCATTAATTACAGCAGTGGCTCAGGCACAAGCACGTTAACGTTTACTTATACGGTGCAAGCAGGAGATGTTAGCAGCGATTTAGATTACGTTGCCACCAACTCCTTAAGTTTAAATAGTGGCACTATTAATGATGGGGCAGGTAACGCAGCCAACTTAACCTTGGCAACACCGGGAGTGGCTAATTCTCTTGGCGCTAATAAAGCGCTTGTTATTGATGGCGCCGTACCAACGGTTTCTTCTGTTTCAGTTCCATCGAATGCCACATACATTAGCGGTCAAAACTTAGACTTCACGGTAACCTTTGCTGAAAATGTTACTGTGAATACAACGGGAGGCACGCCGCAGTTAGCGATAACTGTAGGTTCAACCACGCGCCAAGCGACTTACTTAAGTGGTACAGGCACGAGTGCTTTATTATTCCGTTATACCGTGCAAGCAGGCGACAACGACAGTGATGGTATTGCTATCGGTACCTTATCAGCTAATGGCGGTACCTTGCGTGATGCAGCTTCAAATGATGCTACCTTAACTTTAAATAGTGTCGGTGCAACGACATCAGTATTAGTTGATGCGGCTGCACCCAGCACAACGTCAGTAAGCGTACCTGCTAATGCCACTTATATTGCTGGTCAAAACCTTGATTTTACGGTGAACTTTGATGAAAACATTACCGTTAATACCACAGGTGGCTCACCACAATTAGCGATTACTGTTGGCGCAACTACACGCCAAGCGCAATATGTTAGCGGCTCAGGCACGAGTGCTTTGTTATTCCGTTATACCCTGCAAGCAGGCGACAACGACACTGACGGTATTGCTATCGGCAGCTTGAGTGCGAATGGCGGTACTTTGCGAGATGCGGCCTCTAATAATGCGACGCTAACCTTAAACAGTATCGGGTCAACAGTGGGTGTATTGATTGATGCAGTAGCTCCCACAGTTGCTGAAATAACAGCAGTGACTACGCCAGGCAATGATTCCACACCAAACGTTACAATATCAACAACTGAAGCGGGTACGTTAAGTGTTGGTGGTAGTTGTGGTAGCGCTGATGAAGGGGCAATAAGTTCAGGCAATACTAGCATTACGTTGACGCAAACAGATAACAGTACAGTATTGAGTGATGGCACATATAGTGACTGTACAATTACCGTCACGGATGCTGCAAGCAATTCTAGTACCCCAATAACATTGACAACTTTTGTTCTCGATGCAACCGCGCCAGCAACAACGGCGCTAACTTTGCCAGCAAGCGCAACTTATACTGAAGGGCAAAATCTTGATTTTACGGTGAACTTTGATGAAAACGTTTCAGTTGATACTGCTGGAGGTACACCACAATTAGGTATCATCATAGGCTCAACTACGCGTCAAGCGACCTACCAAAGTGGCTCTGGTACAACGGCGTTATTATTCCGTTACGTCATACAAAGTGATGAAAACGACGGTGATGGTATCGATATTGGCAGCTTAACGGCGAACGGCGGTACGATTAAAGATGCAGCTGCTAATAATGCAGGACTTGCCTTAAGTAGTACTGGCTCAACAACAGGAGTTTTGGTCGATGCACTGGCACCATTAACAACGTCAGTCAATGTACCTGCTAGCGCTACTTATATTGCGGGTCAGAACCTTGATTTCACGGTTAATTTTAATGAAGGTGTTATTGTTAATACTGTGGGTGGTACACCGCAATTGACGCTTACTATTGGCTCGACATCACGTCAAGCAACATACTTAAGCGGCTCTGGTTCAAGTGCTTTATTGTTCCGTTACACAGTACAAGCAGGAGAAAATGATAGTGATGGTATCGCTATTGGTAACTTAGCGGCAAACGGTGGGACGATAAAAGATACGGCATCCAATAATGCGTCTTTAACCTTGAATAGTGTTGGCACTACTACGGGCATATTGGTTGACTCTATTGCACCAATGGTGGCGGAAGTAACCGCTGTATTGACGCCCAATATTGATACTACACCCGATGTTACTATATCAACAACCAAAGCCGGCACATTAAGTGTTGGTGGCAGCTGTGGTAGTACTGATGAAGGTTTAATCAGCTCAGGCAGCACAACCATTACGTTAACACAAACCGATAACACTACAGTGTTAACAGATGGTACGTATAGTGACTGTACAATTACCGTTACCGATGCAGTGGGTAACCCTAGCGCCGCTGTTACTTTAACAAGCTTTAGCATTAATACCGCTGCGGCGATCAACGGTGCAAGCTATGATGCCAGCACGGGTGTGCTGAATGTTTCAGCTGGCCCTATGGTCATTAATGACAATATTAGTGTTAATCACTTTACGTTAATGGGTGAAGGTGGCACATCACATACATTAACTTCAGCGGATGTTGCTGCAGCTTCAAGTAACCATTTCTTGGTTACGTTGAATGATGAAGATAAAGCTGCGATCAACCTATTCATGAACAAAAATGGTTCAAGCTCTACTGATACTCTTGCTTACAACATAGCTGCTCTAGCTAATTGGAACAACAATAGCAACTTGACTGATGCAGAGGACAGTATTAACCCTGTTGTGGTTAGTAATGTGGCTATCCCCCAAATTATTGATGCTAATTACGATGCTGACATAGGTGTTTTAACTGTATCGGCAACAAATTTATTGATTAGCAGCGGTGATGATAATGATATTGTGGCAAATAAATTCAGCTTAACTGCTGAGGGTGGACTAGCATATACCTTAACCGACTCTGCTAATGTTGAGGTATCTTCAGGTAATACTTTTAGCATTACGTTAAGTGCAACTGATAAGACTGAACTAAATAAAGTTGTGAATAAAAATGGCACTAGCGCTACAGATACAACGGTTTACAACTTAGCTGCAGCGGAAGATTGGATTGCAGGTGCTGATCAAACTGTGGTGGTAGCGGATATAACTGGCAACGCTATTGAAGTTAGTAATGTCAATGTACCAACCATTTCTCAAGCAAGTTACGATGCATCAACAGGGATGTTAGTTGTGACAGGTACAGGTTATTTAACTGCTGCGGGTTCGGCTAACGATATAACTGCTAACGCTTTTGTATTTACTGGTCAAGGTGGTGCTATTTACGCTTTAGATGATACTGCAAACGTTGACGTGTCTTCAGCAACGTCGTTCACGCTGACGCTAAGCGCAACAGATAAAGCGGCTGTTAATCAAATTATTAACAAAACGGGAACACTCGCTATTGATGGCACCGCATTTAATCTTACTGCCAATGATAATTGGAATGCCGGTGCCGACGAAGCTCTTGATATTACAGATGCCACCGATAACGTCATTACCGCAAGTGTGCCGAATTCGGCTCCCGTTATTCAAGGTACGCCATCAATTAGCGTTAACCAAGGTTTTGCTTACAACTTTACACCTACGGCCAGTGACTTTAACGAAGATGAGTTAACCTTCACCATTGTGAACAAACCTACGTGGGCAAACTTTGATGAAACCACCGGTATATTATCGGGTGTTCCAACGAATAGTGATGTTGGCTCTACTAACGGTATTGTGATAACCGTTAGTGATGGCACACTTAATGACAGCCTTCCAGCCTTTGATCTTAGTGTATTGAATGTAAATGATGCTCCGACGATTAACGGCATACCACCTACAAATGTTTTACAAGATGCAACTTATAGCTTTACACCAAGTGCGTCAGATATTGATTTTGGTAATACATTAAGCTTTAGCATTACTAACCAACCCACTTGGGCTACTTTTAATTCAGTAACAGGTGCATTAACGGGAACACCGGGTAATGCTGATGTTGGCACAACGACTGGTGTGGTTATTAGCGTCAGTGACGGCGCATTAAGTAGCAGTTTGGCTGCCTTTAGTATTACCGTTGCCAATGTTAATGACGCGCCTGTTATCAGCGGAACATCAGCGACGCAAGTGAATGAAGATAGTGCTTATAGCTTTATTCCAAGCGCATCAGATATTGATGCGGGTAGTACATTAAGCTTTAGTATTACTAACCAACCTTCGTGGACCATTTTTAGCACGGTAACAGGCGCATTAACAGGTACACCTGGTAATGCTGATGTAGGTACAACGAGTGGTGTGGTTATTTCCGTTAGTGATGGCGTATTAAGTAGTAGTTTGGCTGCCTTTAGTATTACCGTTGCCAATGTTAATGACGCGCCTGTTATTAGTGGAACACCAGCGACGCAAGTGAATGAAGATAGCCCTTATAGCTTCGTACCAACTGTGACTGACGTTGACTCTGGTGACAGCACCACCTTTAGTATTGCTAATAAACCAAGTTGGGCAACATTTAACACCTCGACAGGTGAGCTAACCGGCACACCAGATAATGATGATGTTGGTATCACTAACAATATTACTATTACGGTAGCTGACAGTGCTAATGCAACGGCTAGTTTGGCAGCCTTTAACCTTACCGTTAGCAATGTTAATGACGCTCCGGTTATCAGTGGTACACCCGTCACTAAGGTTAAGGAAGATAGTATCTATAGTTTCGCCCCAACTGTGACTGACGTTGACTCCGACGACAGCACCACCTTTAGTATTGCTAATAAACCAAGTTGGGCAACATTTAACACCTCAACAGGCGAGCTAACCGGCACACCAGATAATGATGATGTTGGTATCACTAACAATATTACTATTACGGTAGCTGATAGCGCTAATGCAACAGCCAGCTTAGCTGCCTTTAACATTACCGTTTCTAATATAAATGATGCGCCTGTGATTAGTGGCATGCCGGATAATCAAGTAAACGAAGATAGTGCATACAGCTTTACACCAACAGTAACGGATGTAGATGAAGGCGATGTTCACAGCTTTAGTATTATTGGTCACCCAGACTGGATGCTCTTTGATGAAGCAACAGGTTCAATTTCAGGCACACCGGTTCAGGATGATGTAGATGTTACTAGTGATATCACTATTACCGTGAATGATAACTCTGGTGCTGAAAACGCAACGGATAGTCTCAACTTTAGTGTTGTTGTGAATAACATCAACCAAGAACCAACCGCTATCGCCGATCGTTTCGAATTAACATTAAATGATAGTAATACTTATGTTTTAGATGTATTAACTAATGATGTTGATATCGATGGAGATACATTAGTTATCACCGGGGCTTCAACCAGTATTGGCAATGTTACTCATGATGGTGAAAGCTTAACATTGGTTACTCAAACTGGTTTTGTCGGTGAAATTAAGTTGGTTTATACCATTACGGATGGTAGTGAAGCATTTATTGATGGCACAGTGGATCTATCAATTAGTGGCGAACTAGGTGCATCAGTGCCGGTTATTACTGTCCCTGAAAATGTTGAAGTAAATGCCACAGGTTTGTATACCAAAGTAGACTTGGGTGTTGCGACAGCGGTAACTAGCGATGGTAAGCCGTTGGCTATATCGTTAATGGATAGTGGTAATTTATTCAAGCCAGGCAATCATATTGCCTATTGGCAAGCAACAGACCCTGTAACCGGATTAACGAGTGTGGCAAGTCAACAGGTGATTGTGAATCCGCTTATATCACTTGGCAAAAATCAAATAGTTGTTGAAGGAAAAACAGCGATGGTTGATGTGATACTTAATGGTGATGCACCAAGTTACCCTGTAACGGTAGCACTTAATATGGCTGGTAATGCTGATGAGAGTGATTACATTATTACGAGCAATGAAGTGACTATAAGTTCAGGTAGAAAAGCACTGTTAGTCGTTGACATCATTCAAGATAATCAAACTGAAGGCGATGAAACTTTAACGTTAAGCCTTAATTCTGGCAATGTCGGTAGTAAATCAAGCCATGTTATTACCATCGCTGAACGTAACATTGCACCAGCTATCTCATTGGTCAGCTCACAGGATAATGAGTCTAGACAAGTGGTTACCTCAACGGGTGGTGTAGTTACTGTGCAAGCAACGGTTAGCGATGCTAATGACGATAACGTTAGCAGTGTTTGGTCGTACGATAGCGCCCTTAATATCAACCAGCTTGATGAAAATACGCTTGAGTTAGATCCAAGTGGGCTTACTGTTGGTGTTTATCGTGTAGGTTTAACGTCTACTGATGATGCTATAGAAAGCTTATCTACAACCAAGTCTCTGTATTTAGCTGTTGTTGCTAACTTAGCTGAGCTAACTGACATTGATACTGACGGTGATCGTATACCTGATAACGAAGAAGGGTATGGTGATGCTGACCAAGATGGTATTCCTGATTTTCAAGATGCTATTGCTGAATGTAATGTGATGCCAGAACAAGCGGCAATACAAGATGCATTTCTTATCGAAGGTGAGCCAGGTATATGTTTGCGTAAAGGCAATACCTTAGCTGCTGGTGATACGGGTGGATTGTTATTAACCAATAATGATGTTGAAGACAGTATAGGGATTGATAGTGAGGCTATTTTTAGTGGTGGTATTTTTGACTATATAGTCACGGGGTTGCCAGAAGCCGGACAAACATATCAAATTGTATTACCACAATTACAGCCTATTCCTACCGACGCGGTATATCGTAAATACAGTGAGAGTGTGGGCTGGGGAGTGTTTGTTGAAGATGCAAATAACCAACTTCACTCTACCGCTGGAACACAAGGATACTGTCCGCCACCAGCAAGTTCATTATGGACTTCAGGGTTAACTGCAGGTCATTGGTGTGTACAATTAACGATTGAAGACGGTGGCCCGAATGATAATGACGGCATTAGTAATGGTACGATTGTCGATCCGGGTGGCGTATCTGTGTTGATTACAGATAATGCGTCGCCGGTTGCACAAGTCGATAACGCTAGAGTGAAACGTAATCAAGCGATTGTGATTGACGTATTAGCTAACGATACAGATGCAGATCAAGACACCTTAACGTTAGGTGTTGTCAGTGCGAACTTTGGTGTAGTTAGTATTACCGCGGATAACCAAATAGCGTATCAAAGCGCTAATAATTTTGTTGGTCAGGATACCGTGGCTTATAGCTTATCAGATGGCAACGGTGGCACCGCAAGTAGTATGGTAGATGTGACGGTTTATGTTAATGACGCCCCTATTGCACTTGATGATACAACAAGTACAGATGACCGCACTGCAATTGTGATTGATGTTTTAGCTAATGACACTGATGCTGATGGCGATAGTTTAGTGCTTATTAACGCGACGGTTGATAACGGTGAGGTTGTGATAAATGAAAACAACACCTTAACTTATACACCGATAAGCGGTTTTGATGGAACTGCTGTGATAACTTATATAGTTGATGATGGACAAGGTGATCAAGCAACTGCACAGGTGAGTGTAGTTGTGAAGGCTTACCAAAGTGTTACAGTGAAAAATAAATCAAAAGGTGGCAGCATGGGAGGGGTTATTATTGCTTTAACAGGCTTGGTTTTATATCGTTCATGTCGTAAACGCCAGTTAGTAAATAAGCAAGTCGTACAGGGGGCTGTCGCGCTTGTTCTTGCAGCAAGTATGAATGCTGCCGCAGCTGAACCCCAGTGGTTCTTAACTGGCAGCATAGGTAAAAGTCAAGTCAGTGAGAGTATAAACACTCCAAGTGATATTGGTATTACTAGCCGTGATATCGATAAGTCGGATACTAGTTATAGTGTGGGTGGTGGCGTGAAGTATGACGCCTTCGCCTTCATGGTGAGCTATGAGCAATTAGGGGAAGCCTCCGCGAATTTTAGTGGTGACACACTTGCCACTAGTTCTTTTCATCAAACACTCGCAGAGAGTGCACCTAAACTGGTTGATGGTATAAGCTTGCAGGGACAATATACTTTTTGGCAAAGCGATGCGATGCATGCATCTGTAGGTCTAGGCGTATTGGCTTGGGAGCTTGATTACACCAGTAAGCTTAATGACAGTGTGATTGAAATGGACGAAGATGATATTGATTTGTTCTATAACCTAGCACTCGGCTATACCTTAACAGAGCAAATTGATGTGAGCCTAAAAGTGAGTCGCTATAACTTATCTGTTAATGATGTTAACAATATCGCCTTAGGTGTTACTTATCATTTTTAATTTGTAGGTAAGTCACATGTAGATATAGTACGCTATTGCTTGATAGTTTAAGCAATAGCGTACAATTTCAAACCACATTCACAAAAAACGCTCCACAAGCCAAGCTTTCTAATATTAGTTATTGCACAACAACTTGTTGCCCTTCATTCAAACGCTCAGCGCCGCGAATAGCCACGTTGTCTCCGTCTTGCAGTTCACCTTCAATACTCACTCGATCAAAAGTGCCATTGCGCACAATTACCGGTAAACGATGTACTTTATTATCAACACCTATTTTCACGACATAAGTACCGTCTTTACGCAAAATTAAGGCATCACGGTGTACGGTTAAGGTGTTTTTAGAAGCTTGAATTGGTACGGTTACTTTAACAAGTTGACCGGCAGCCCATGACTCATTTAAATGTGCAGGAATATTAATTCGTACTTCAAAGGTTTGTGACTTAGCATCAGCACTTGGGATTAACGCACTAATCTCAGCATTAACTAATTGACCGCTAGCGCTGACATTTAAACTTTGACCTTTACGAATAAAAGCCAAGTATTTGATTGGCACGTACAGACGTACTTCTAAGTGCTCTGTATCGAGTAATTTTAGTAAAGTATCGCTGCGATTAACGTCAGTACCAGCACGTACGATGCGCTCAGTAATAACGCCTGAGAATGGCGCGGTGACATTGGCGCGTAGTATCTGGTCATTAATTTGCTGTAACTTTAAGTCCGCAATTTCAATATCGGTTTTAGCTAAATCATACTGTGACTGGGTTTGATCAAGCTGGAACTGTGATGCAGAATTACTTTGTTTAAGTTTTTCTAGGCGCTGAACTTCATTTTGTAAATAGTTAACATTTATTTTTGCACGTTTTAATTGTGCTTGTTGCTCCAGCTGCATGAGTTTTAAAGGTAATAAATCCATTTTTACCAATATATCACCTGCTTGTACCATACTGCCGGGCTCAGCAAGCCACTCAATACGACCATTAACTCCAGCTGTTACTGGCACATGTGAGCGACTGTGTATTGTTGCCATTAAGTCAGTGGTAGCGCTTAAACTCATTGCTTTTACTTGATCCACTTTAACCGGTTTAGGTGCAGGGCTGTTGGCCGCTATGGCATTATTTGCAAGTAATATACTGGCACTAAATATGGCGCTAATAATTCTTTTCATTGTAAACATGGTGCTTCCTTTAGTGATTACTTGCTAATGGTGCTGGCTTGGTATTCAGCTCGGCAACATTATTTGGTTTATGACCAGGAATATTGTTTGCTGAATTTTTTTCATTAAGTCGTAATAAGCTCGGAAATAATACCAAAGTAAAAATAGCGCTGATGGACATACCTCCAACAATTACAGCCGCTAAACCTCGATAAATTTCACTGCCAACTCCCGGCATCAACATGAGTGGCAGCATACCGAATAAACTGGTTAAGGTACTCATGTAAACAGGACGAGCACGAATGCGAACGGCCTGAGCAACCGCATTGTGTGTAGATAAACCTGCGCGTTCACCTTCTCTCGTTTGATCAACCAATAAAATAGCATTGTTAACCACTAAACCGAGTAGAATGATAAAACCTATCATAGTCATCAAATCAAGAGATTGAAAAGTAAATACATTTAATAAATTTAATGCTAATACACCACCCGCCACAGCCATCGGCATAACTAACAACACAAGTAAGCTATCTTTGGCAGACTTAAATAGTGCCGTCATTAATAAAAATAAAATGAGTAGCGCTAAGACAAAGTTCTTCAACATATCGTTGATAGCTGCAGCCATTTCATTGGCATTACCACTGAGTAGAATAGAAGAGTCTGCAGGTAGTAGAGCTTTCATAGAAGGTAAAACACTGGCTTCAATTGAGCTGAGTGCTTCTTCAAGTGACATATCTGCTGGCGGTGAAACTTGCAAACTGATAGTACGTTTACCGTCAACGCGGCGTAGCTGTGTCGGGCCTGCTGTGCGAGTGATCTCGGTTAGCTCACCAATGGTTTGAACACCGGCTAATGGAGAATGAATGGGCAAAGAGGCAAGTTCATCAGGTGTATTCCACTGTTTACCCCGTAAAATAACATTCACACGGTCGTTACCATCAAAATATTCACTGACAAACAGCCCACTGGTGTATGCCCTAACAGCATTAGCAACATCACGGCGAGTTAAACCGGCTTGTGAGATTCGCTGATCATTAGGTACAAGTTTTAGTTCTGGTTCAGATAAGCTCAACCCTGGATTAGGAAAAGCGGTTGTACCAACCATGTTGTCATTAATAGCGTCAATGCCTGCTTGCGCAACAGCCATTAGCCGTTCAATGTCAGGGCCTTTAATGTCAATATCTATAGTGCGACCATTACCGCCTCCGGAAACATTAATCATTGAGCCCCGGAATATAAAAACCTGTGTGTCGGGTAAGTTAGAGAAAACTTTAGTTTGTATTTCTTGCATCAACTCTTCAACGCGTGTGGGATCGTCAGAATAAATAAACCCGCCAGTTGAGCCTGAGCCAAAAGAGTAAAAGTTATAGCTTTTAATTTTCGGCATTTTTTCACCGCTCAAATAAGGTGCTAAACGCTCTTTTACCAAACTGGCAAACTCATGCTCAATAAAGTCGACATTGCCGCCAGGCGGCATATTCAAACTATAGAAGAAACCATCGGTTGGTGCGCGTGGCATAAAATCAGTTTTAGGCATCATCAATACAGTAACGAGTATTGAGCCGCCGAGAAGGGTAGCAATCCAAGTCAGCCGTTGAGTTGATGACTGGGTTAATCGCATGACTAAGTGAGTTAACTTTTGCCAATAATGCGCAAAAGGATCTGGAGTTTCATCGGCTTTTAACCAGTACTTACTGGCAATGGGAATAATAGTAATAGCTGATACCAAAGAAGCAATAACGGCAATAGAAAGGGTTAACGCCAGATCAGAAAACAATTGTCCCTCAATACCTTTCATAAATAAAATAGGTAAAAATATCGCGACACTGGTTGCGGTTGATGCAAATAATGCTCCGGTCACTTGTAAAGCTCCACGCATTACTGCTTTCTTACTGTCCATGCCTAAACTGCGCAGTCTAACAATATTTTCTTGTACGATAATAGCGGCGTCTAACACTAAACCAACAGAAAAGGCTAAACCAGCTAATGAGATAACATTTAAACTACGATCAAAAGCAGCAAGTGCAATAAACGACACCATTAATGACACTGGAATAGTGGCTGCAATAATTAAGGTATTGCGTACACCTCTTAAAAACAGCCAAAGAATAATTAATGCTAACAACACCCCTAAACCTAGATTGTTTTGGACAAGTTTTATGGCGTTGCGAATATGTACAGAAGAGTCAAAACTTAACTCTATTACTAAGCCTGCCGCTTTCATGGGGCCGGCGTTAAGCTCTTTAACTGCAATATTAATTTCATCGAGTAGCGCAACAGTGTTAGCGTCATTTTGTCGCTTTAAGGTAAAATAATAAGATGGTTGACCACTACGTAAGTTGAAGCCAAAGCGGTCGACTAAGGTGTTTTCTACGGTGGCAACGTCTTTTAAATAAATGGGTCTATCACCACTGAAGCTAATAATCATTTCGGTGAGATTCTCGACACTATACTGCCCAGAAAAGCGCACGGTATATTGTCGACGACCAACATTAGCTACCCCTGCAGATACATCACTAGCGCGCGCAATGGTGGCACTGATATCTGCTATTGATAAACCAAGTGCTGCTGCTCGCATAGGGTCAAAAGTAATACGTAATTCGCGCGGGCGTGAACTATTTAAGTTAACTTGTCCCATTCCCGGAATACGGGCAAAGCGTGGTTCAACGACATCTTCAATTAATTTCTGATATAAGCCTAAATCAGTATTGCTATTATCAGGCAAGGTTTTAATCATCAAAGAAGCAGTATTTGGTCCGCCACGACCACCACCGGACGACACTACGGGCTCTATAGCATCTAAAGGTAATGGTGGTGCTTGATTCAGGTTATTAATTACATCAAGCATCGCTTGTTGCATATCAGCACCTACGTCAAAAGCTAGCGTTATGTTACCAAAACCACGTTGAATACTCGTGGTTACCTTTGTTACACCTTGAGTGTTTTTTACAACATTTTCAATGGGTTCAATAATCACTGATTCCATTTCGGCAGGTGCAGCACTGCGCCAGCCGGTAGAGATAGTAATTTGTGGTTGCTCAATATCAGGGGTTAATTGAATCGGTAGTTTAAATACGCTCATTAAGCCAAACACCATGACTAAAGCAACAATGACAATGACAGCGGCCGGGTTTTTTAAAGCATTGCGCGTTAAGTTCATTCAATTATCTCAAAAATTATACTGACACTAGTATAAATTGTTCAGCTATTCAGTGCGCGTAAGCTTAGGGTAAAGTGCCAGAATCTTGCGATAAAAAGCACTTTGGATACATTTGATTACATTTATATACATCGGTGTATTATTCGGAAATTATATCCGTAGAATTCGTCTAACAACTTTTTGGACTTTGCATTCTTAACATATGGATAGATAGAGTAGGCAGTGATGAGGTCACAATATGAGAGCCTCTATAAGTGTTTGTCGTTTTAAAACTCATTTATGACGAATTACTGCTGTGGTGGTTTTTGAGGCTGTCAGGCTTGAGCTAATGTATATCAAGCTTAGTTTGCTCAATATTGTTTACGTTTATAATCGAATAAAGCAGTCTTTAATCTACAAATAGATGGTAACGAACCATCTATTTGTATCTAGTTAGATCTGAAAGTACCTGTTTTCATCCTGAACTACTAAACTAAACCCCTTGCCCACACGCAACACCGCTGCTCCACGCAAACTGAAAGTTGTAGCCACCCAACCAGCCGGTTACGTCGATGGCTTCACCAATAAAAAATAAGCCTTTCGCTTTTTTTGCTTCAAAAGTTTTTGATGATAGTTCATCGGTATCGACACCACCTAAGGTAACTTCTGCTGTACGGTAACCTTCAGTGCCGTTAGGTTTGATTTGCCATTGATGTAAATATTGTTCTAGATAGGTAATTTCGTCATTACTGATTTGATTGATAACTTTGTCTGTGATGTCTTTTTGTTTGACTAAGGCCTCGACAAAGCGTTTGGGTAAAACAGTGGCTAACATATTTTTTAGTGATTTTTGGCCGCTGGTTTCACGCCAATCACTTATTAATTCTTCAACTGGAGACTCAGGTAGCAAGTTGATGGTTACCGCTTGCCCAGCACGCCAAAATGATGATATTTGCAAAATGGCAGGACCAGATAAACCACGATGAGTGAACAAGATGTTCTCTTTGAATTTGGTGCCATCTTCGCTGCTAACTTCAGTTGGCAGGCTAATACCTGACAGGCCGTCAAACTTTTGTTTATCATGATCATGCAAAGTAAAAGGAACTAATGCTGGGGTGGTAGGTAAAACATTGAGGCCAAATTGCTCAGCAACTTTATAAGCAATCGGGCTCGCGCCTAATTTCGGCATAGTTAGCCCGCCAGAAGCAATCACTAAAGATTCACATTGGTAGCTTTCGTTTGTTGTAACAATTTCATAACCGGTGTCACTTTTATTAACTGAAATCACTTCGCTACGCAAAGCCATTTCGACACCCGCCCATTCACATTCGGTCATCAATATATCGACAATGTCTTGAGCGCTGTTATCACAGAATAATTGCCCTAAGGTTTTATGATGATAATTTAGGCCATGACGATCAACAAGCTCGATAAAGTCTTGTGCGCTATAGCGGCTAAGCGCTGATTTAGTAAAGTGTGGGTTCTGGCAAAGATAGTTTTCAGGGCTAGCGTTTTCGTTAGTAAAGTTACAGCGACCGCCGCCAGAAATTAATATTTTTCTGCCTGGTTTTTTCCCCATGTCTAGCACGGTAACACTACGGCCACGATAGCCTGCGGTAGCGGCAGCCATTAAGCCTGCTGCACCCGCACCAATAATAATTACATCAGAAAATATCAACGAAACAACCCGAGTCATGTTTTAGATAACATCATTATACTTGAGATGATTCAGTAGAGCGATAAGATAAAATGCTACGTATTATTTTTAAGATTTGTTTGATGCCCGTAATAAAGCTATGTGCTTTTAAGTAACCAATTTTTACTTTTTCCTGTCATTAAGTTGCACAGCATCACTGCTGATTTATCTAAATAGCCTTTTATTGTGGTTTGCTTTTAAACTCGCTGCTTTGATTTTATAGCACTACTCTGCAGGCCTTTATTTTTCTACTATGTAAAGAAAAGTATGAATAAGTAAAGAAATGCAAAGATGATGTGATCTTGAGAACTAACTCCTAAAATACGGCTCTACAACATGCTCCTTCAGCTATTTTCAGGTGAGAGCATTAATGTTCTGCCGGTTAGTTCTGTGCAGTAATGGCCATTAACTTTATTGGAAAAATATATGAGTTCTAAATTCCACCGGTTTTCAACTATTTCATCTTCAACAATATTACTCTTTACCTCTGTGCTCGTACTTGCTGGCTGTGGCGGCGGTGATGATGACTCTGACATCGGTTATGTGAAGTTTTATAATAGTTCGAAAAATGCACCAGCAATTCTGCTGACTATTGATCAAGATCTTGAGTCAGATGATGACGACGACGATGACAATTATGAAGTTACCTTTAATGGTGTTGAATACACCGAAGCACTGAGTAATTTTGAGGTGGAGCCACATACTTACTTTTATGAAATGGGTTGGCAAGACGAAGACAGTAATGACCGTGATGATTTAGCCCTAATAGCAGAAGGCCAAGTAACAGTAACTAAAGATAATATCCAACTATTAGTATTAACCGATGACATTACCTCAGCACAAGTTGAAACATATAATATTGCCCTCGTTGATGATGATGAAGACGAAGATAATGATCTGTTTAATTTACGAATATTAAACCTACACCCTGACTCTTCAGGTGTTGATGTTTACATGTCAGAGTCTGATGAAACTTTCAATGAAGCAACATTAGTAGGGCAATATAATTATAAGCAATTATCAGACAATCAAAAATTTGAGCAAGACGAATATATTTTCTATATCACCAAGTCAGGCACTGAAGAAGTGCTATTTACTTCTAGTGATATTGATTACGCTTACCCAGCACAATATGTGATGATAGTACGCGAAAACAGCGGCTCAGGTACTTCACCTTACGCATTAGATCGTATGTCTAATTCTTCAATAACTGAATATTTAGATACTGATTCAGAGGCAAGGTTCAGAGCTTATAATGCGATTACAGAGCATGATTTGATTCCAAATTACACAGGAACATTCGACGTTTACATCAATGGTGTTGACGATGAAGCCGAGATCAAGGCACTTGAACGCGGCCACTTTAGCGAAACAAAAATTCAAGATAAAGGTGATTACAGCTTAGATTTGTTAATTCCAAATACCACAGAACTTTTGTTGAGTAACCATTTGTTAGGTTTGGCTGAAAATACCAATAAAACTGTTTTCTTCTATTTAAATGAAGAAGATGTTGACCTTGATGGTGACGGCAATGTTGATGAAGACAATGATGGTATTGTTGATGAAATTGAAGTGAAAATTCGTTCTCTTGTGGTTAATAATAGCACACGAGGAAGTATCTACGATCATCAAATTACCATGATAAACTTGGTTGATAGCGATGATTTTAGTTTAGTTAATTTCTATTTTGTCCGCAGCGATGAAACGATCGAAACCGCTTTGTATAATCGTAGTGCAGCTTATACTCAACCTGAATCTGTTTACCTACAAAATAATACTTATCAAGTGTTTGCCGTAGCTAAAGTTGATAGTAGCGATGTAATTCTTTCAAGCTTTGAACTGGTACTTAATGAAGAATCAGAAGAATTGTTTTTAATCGTTGAAGCCGATATTAATGAACCAACAGGCTATCGTACAGAAATACTGAAACAAACAGATGACGAAGAAGAATAATGCTTATTACTGAAAAATAACCTTATACCATGTCATCAATAGCGCATAATAAAAAAGGCTTACTTAACTATTTAAGTAAGCCTTTTTTCGCTACTATTTCGTAACGTTAGTATTTTGTAACTACTGACCAGATGCCGCGGTCATAATACTGCCACCGCCAGCTTTTGCCATTTCAGCTAAGTCTTTATCAACAAAAAATAATGCGTGGCCATCGTGACCTACCAAATTAATTTTATCTAAAACACTTTTGAACAAGGTTTCTTCTTCATGCTGTTCAGCAACGTACCACTGTAAAAAGTTAAAAGTAGAATAGTCTTGATTAGTAAAGGCTTGGTGCGCCAAACTATTGATATGTTCAGTGATCTCACACTCGTGCTGATAGGTTTTTTCAAAAACATCGGCTAATGATTTAAACTCATGTGGTGGCGCGTCAATGGTACCTAAAATAGGTAGTGCACCTGTTTCACTGACATAAGTAAATAGACGAGTCATGTGGTCCATTTCTTCAGAGGCATGTTTACGCATAAATTCTGCAGCACCTTCAAAGCCTTTCTCTTCACACCACGCACTCATTTGTAAGTACAAATTTGAAGAATAAAATTCTAAGTTGATCTGTTTGTTTAACTGTTTAACCATTTCAGGTTTTAACATTGTGCTACCTCGTTGTGCGTTTTATCACATAAATTATGCAACGCAGTGTGCGTGAATATGAAAGTAAATTCAAGCTAAATATTTGTAAATCCCTTATAAAACAAGGGCTGCAGGCAAACGATAATGGTTTTTATTTATCTTACTTTAACGTTTCAAATAAAAAATAGTCCGTTAAAAATAGTAATAAAAGCCGTGAGGGCGATTAAAAAAGGGAGCATTGGCTCCCTAGTGGTTTGCTGAGTCGGCAGTTTATAGCTGGCTTAGAATGGTTTCTGCATTACTGATTTCAAATTCTTTCGGCTTTTCAACGTTTAAGCTTGTTACTACGCCGTTGTCGATGATCATTGAATAACGTTGAGAACGTAAACCACCAAATGCTGCTGTTTCCATTTCTAGACCTAGCGCTTTCGTGTAGCTGCCATCGCCATCGGCTAACATCATCAGGTTTTCAGCATTTTGCGCTGTTGCCCATGCAGCCATAACAAAGGCGTCATTAACAGATAAACAAATAATGGCATCAACGCCTTTAGCTTTTAATTCATCAGCTGAAACCACATAACCTGGTAAATGTGCTGCAGAGCAGGTTGGGGTGAATGCACCAGGTACAGCAAACATAACGACTTTTTTATTAGCAAAAAGTTCTGAAGTATCATGGCTGATCATTTCACCGTTTTTTAATTCTTGCAGTTGCCCACTTGGCATAGTCGCATTGACTTGTATCATAGTGTGTCCCGTATAAAGTTAGAATGAATAATAGGTAAGTGACCATTACTTCATAAAATGGCTTTGATAGCCATCAAATTATTTTACTTAAAACAATACTTTCAATTCATACCATCTCAGATATAAGTGCTGAGGTTTGCTCTACAACGCCCCTCCAATGTCGAAAAATATTAAGCTTGCGCACATAAGGTCATTTATAAATGGCTGATTTTAACTTGCTTGCTGTAAAGTTTCGCTGATACCTGAAACATGGCTACTCACGTCTTTCGCGATATTTTCAGCTAACTCTTGTGATTGACCGACTTCTTGATCAACATTACTCATAGCCGTTTCAAAAGTAATGAAATGTTCACGCTGTAGGGTAATTTGCTCCAGTGTGTTTAAAGCTACCTCTGCAGATACTTTTGCTTGGTCAGTGACCTCAATCGCAGTTTTTTGTAATTCATCAGCAATATTTTTCTGGTTTGCTGACGCGGTTTCTATGTCAATAATGGTGGATTGAATTGAGTTGGTTGCACTTTGTAATTGTTCGAGCTTGGCGGAAATTTGTTGCAATGACTCTTGGGTTTTTCCTGCTAATTGTCTGACTTCATCAGCTACTACAGAAAAGCCTCTGCCATGTTCACCGGCTCTAGCGGCTTCAATAGCGGCATTTAATGCGAGTAAGTTGGTTTGGTCAGCAATGGCGGCGATAACATCAACAATAGAGGTTACGCTGTTAACTGATTGTGATAGTGAGGTTATTGCATCTTTACTTTGTTGCGCGGCAATATTGGTTGACTCACTGGCTTGTAATACTTGTCCAACGCGTTCTTGGCTTGCCTCCATAGCTTGCTGAGTAGCTTGTGCATTGTTAACAACTTGGCCTGATAGGTCGTTTACTGTTTCAGTTGCTTGCCCCAGTGCAGCCATAATTTGACGCGCGCCTTGTACATGTTCACTGGTGCTGGCGGAAGACTGATAAATATTGTGAACTTGGCTTTCCATTGCTTTTAGCGCATTGGCTACCAGATCAAGTTGGTGGGCTTTTTGCCGATCATCGTTAGCGAGTTTATTGACCATTTCATTAAAGCTAGATGATATTTCACCCAGTTCAGTTTTAACCGAAATCCCTTCAATGTTATCAACTTTACCTTGTTCAACTAGGGCGACAAAGCTATCGCGTAATTTGCGTAATGGATTTAAAATAACCGTACGCTGTAAGGCATAGTTAGCCACTAAGAAAAATATTAAGAATGTTGTTAAACCGATAACAATCAACATTAATTGTTGATTTAACTCTTTTTGTTCATCAACGATGGTGGTTTCACCGGTCAATATTATTTGTTCTAATGTTTCGACATCCGTAACGAGTTGTTGAAGGCCTTCTTGGCTGCTCAGCTTGAGTGTTAAGGTATTGTTAAACTCATTAAGGTATCTATTGCTAAGCGATCTTAGCTCATTTATTGCTTCGTCGGCTAAGTCTTCATTATCTTCTTCATCAGCAAAAAAATCATCTTCATCCACTTCATCATATATGGCTAAAGCAGGCATTTTTTCTAATTTTTGTATTAAATTCTTTAATTCATCAACAATAATATTCAGATGGTCAGCACGTTTGGCATCAGAGGTGAAAAACTTCTCTCGACTGTGGATTAGCTCATTTAAGCTTTTGGCGATTAGTTGGTTATTGGCTAAGTAATCGATACGTTGTTGCGTGCTCAACTTTTTGCTTTGTTGTGAATATTCAGCAAGAGTGAAGGTTAACGACAACATGTTTTGTTCGGCATTACGAAGTAACGCTAGGGGATCACCACTTAGCTTGCCTAAAGCACGATACTTAGTTGTTATATCATGATCAAGCTGGGCCGTTTTTTCTTCAAGGTGCTCGGTTAGATCGGGTAAATTCAGCTTTTTGCTCTGTTCGTTGATTAATGCCAATTGCTGTTGTGCTTCAGTCAGTAAAGCAGCATCGCCAGATTGCAAATACTGCGCAATGGTACGATAAAAGCTAACTGTCGTTGCTGACTTTAGAGCTTGGTAGTCGGCGAGTTGTGCGCGACTGGTAGTAAGTGAATTGCCAACATGGTACATGGTGGTTAAAAAAACTGTCGCAAATAAACTGACGGCGATCACTGATACTTTTGAAAAACTTGAAACTCGCACTGGCATCCAACCCTGTAACTAACGTTAACGTTTCTGAACGATGCCGAATTCTCACGTTTTAATATGACGGTTTGGTTACGGTTAGATGACACTCGTGTGACAAATTTATTACTGCGCAATTAGGGGGGGGGCAATACTGCGTGTCGCTAAAACCCGATCAAGGCTTCAACGACAAAAGCGACAAGCTGAGCAAAAATAGACGCTAGTTGTTTTTCGGGATTGCTTGATTAACATAAACATCAAAACGATTTTTTTTCATATTAATGCTGGTTGATGGTGCTTTTCCTGCTAATGGCGGGGCGTAGCTTGGTCGTTTAACTACAACACGATACTTGGCTAAGGCAATAGCTGGCGCTAATAAGTTGTCAGCATCAAGGTCTTCACCCACGAGCGACTGAAATACGCGCATTTCTTTTTTAACCGCGGCAGACTTCTCACGATGTGGATACATAGGATCAAGATAAATTACATCTGGTGGCTCGGCTAAGGTCATATTTTCAATCGATGAAGCATTAATTAAGCGCATTCGTTCGGTAATGTCATTAATTTCAGTGCTTAACTTAGCACGTTCAAGGCCATCTTCTAGTAAAGCGGCAACAATGGGCATACGCTCCATCATAGTGACATTACAACCTAAGGTTGCTAATACAAATGCATCACGGCCTAAACCTGCAGTAGCGTCTAATACATTCGGGGTAAAGCCATGTTTTAAACCAACTGCTTTGGCTATGTCTTGACCTCGGCCACCACCGAACTTACGACGATGGGCTGTCGCTCCATCAACAAAGTCAACGCAAATAGCACCAAGTTTTGGCTCATCAAGTTTACTCAGTTCTAAGCGTTGTAAGTTAACTTGCAAAGCAAACAATAACTTAGGATGATTTTTTACCGCAGCAATATCGCCGATATAATCAAGCTGCCATTTTTTCGCAATGCGTTTTGCTTTTTCTGTATCAACAGCATCAACATAAGCAACGGCAATTTTATTCAACATCTGCAACTTCTTCTAAATGAATATGATTGTCACCCGTTGCATAAGCAATTAGGCGGCTTAGTTGACTTAGTGATAAGTCACATTGCTGTTGCCAGTGATTAAAGCTTGCTTGGATAGCGTTTAAGCTAGATTTAGTTTGAATGCCACCCGTAATAATGTCATGAGCTCGAAAATAAGCTTCAACATCTCGACTTAAAATAAAAGTGTCTTTGCCTAAAGCACGCAGAGCATAAGGTCCGGTGTTACCACCAAGGCGTTGGCCGTGCTTTTTCAAATAAGCCCATAAACCAATAATGTCGTTACTGGGCCAGTTTGCAATAAACTCAGCAAAACTGTGGCCTTTTTGTTGCTCTTCAAAAATCATTTGTCCATTAGCTTTAATGGTTTTGACTTTATTAAAGTTACGAATGATTTTTGGATCGCTGGCTTTTCGCTCCATCATTTCTTCTGGCATCATCAAAACCTTTTCGATATTAAAATTAAAAAAGCTTTCTTCAAAGTTAGGCCATTTATTTTCTACAACACGCCAAACAAAACCTGATTGGAATACTTTTTTACTGAACTCGGCTAAAAATCTATCGTCGCCTATTTGGGTTAGCAATTGATCTTGCTGACCAGGACCTAATAAAATATTCAGCTTAGCCGCACCACCTTTGCGTTCAGCGGCGCGTTGATATATATCGTCAAATTTTTCTAATGTCATGTTCTTAACCTGTGATGCCGCTATGACGTAACAAAGCGTCTATATTAGGCTCTCGTCCACGGAAAGCTTTAAATAGCTCGCTAGGCTCTTTTGAACCGCCCATTTCTAAAACATTGGTTAAAAAGTCATGGCCGACTGTTTGGTTAAAAATGCCTTCTTCTTCAAAACGGGAAAAAGCATCTGCCGATAACACTTCGGCCCATTTGTAGCTGTAATAGCCTGCAGCATATCCGCCACCAAAAATATGACCAAAGCTGTGTTGAAAACGATTGAACTCAGGTGCTTTTATTACCGCGTAATCATCTCGAACTTGGTTCAATACCTGTTGAATTTCATCACCTTTTTCTGGTGAATACTGGGCATGCATTTTAAAATCGAATAAGCTAAATTCTAGCTGACGGATCATTTGCATTGCCGATTGAAAGTTTTTCGCCGCTAACATTTTATCTAGCATATCTTGTGGTAACGGTTCATCAGTTTGGTAATGACCAGAAATAAAAGCCAATGCTTGGGGTTGCCAACACCAATTTTCTAAAAATTGGCTTGGTAATTCAACCGCATCCCATGGCACACCGTTAATACCAGAAACTCCCGCTGCGTTAATTTGTGTCAGCATATGATGAATGCCGTGACCAAACTCATGGAACAAGGTAACCACTTCGTCATGAGTGAATAAAGCCGGTTTGTCGCCCACGGGACCGTTAAAGTTACAAGTGAGGTAGGCTACGGGGTACTGAATATCGCTATTAGCTAATTCTCGTCGGCCAACACAATCGTCCATCCAAGCGCCGCCACGTTTGTGAGCACGCGCATATAAATCAAAGTAGAAGCTACCACGTAGCTGTTGATTGTTATCAAAAACATCGAAAAACTTAACATCTTTATGCCAAGTATCAACACCTTGACGTTCGCTAATCGTTAAACCAAATAAGCGATGTACTACTTCGAATAAGCCGGCAACGACTTTCTTTTCAGGGAAGTAAGGGCGTAGCTCTTCGTCAGAAATAGCGTAGCGTTCTTGTTTTAGTTTTTCACTGTAATAAGGTAAATCCCAAGCTTGCAAGTTGCTTTGGGCAAAGTTTTGTTTAGCAAATGCCGTAACTTCAACTAAGTCTTGCTCACCTTGAGCTTTTGATTTTACGGCTAAATCTTCTAAGAAGCCGATTACTTCATTGCTATTATTTGCCATTTTGGTTGCGAGAGACTTTTCTGCAAAGCTATCAAAACCGAGTAAGTTGGCAAGTTCATGACGTAAAGCGAGTAATTCACTCATGATCGGGCTGTTGTCATATTCACCAGCATTTGGGCCAATTTCAGAGGCACGGGTAACGTAAGCACGATACATTTTTTCGCGTAATGCTTGGTTATCACAGTAGGTCATGACCGGTAAATAACTTGGTATGTCTAAAGTAAATAACCAACCTGACTTGTCTTGTGCTTCGGCTAAGGCTTTTGCTGCCTCTTTCGCGCTTTCTGGTAATCCAGATAACTCGTTTTCATCGGTAATATTCACGCTAAATGCATGGGTAGCATCGAGAATATTATTACCAAAAGTTGAACTAAGCTCTGATAAGCGTGTAGCAATTTCGCCGTAGCGCTTTTTGTCGTTATCGTTCAGAGCAATACCTGACAAGGTGAAATCACGTAGCGCATTAGTGATAACTTTTTGTTGTGCGGTATCTAATTGTTTAAATTCATCACTTTCACTTAATTGCTGATAAGCAGCAAATAAGCCAGCGTGTTGGCCAACAAAAGTGCCGTATTCAGATAAAAGTGGCAGGCATGATTCATAAGCATCGCGCAGTTCATCGCTATTAACCACGGAGTTCATATGCGAAATGGGTGACCATAATTTACCTAATACGTCATCAACTTCATCAATAGGTGTTACCAAATTAGCCCAGGTAAACTCAGTATTGCTAGCTAACACCTCGGCAATGGTATTTTTACAATCATTGATAGCTTGCTCGACCGCGGGTTTAATATGCGCAGGTTTAATTTTAGAAAATTGCGGTAATGGTGTATGTTGTAATAATGGGTTTGTCATTGCGAGCATAGCTTGATCAGTCAAATGTTGTTATTGAAGTAAGGGCAAATTTGTTTAATTCAAGTGAAAACTTTTATATCAGGTCAGCCACAATACGCTGAACTTGCACTTGCTAACAAAATTAAACGCCATAATTGTTAATCTTTTATAGTAAATTACGCAATTTTTCTATTTAACATGCCATACTTAATTTTCGTTAATATTGTGATTGCTGTTGTATAACTTACTAAAGTGAACCCCCTCAAATATATGCTAAATATTATCCGAACTTTTTTAATTTTAATTTATATCGTGATTTTGCAAGGTTATTTTTTTGCCCATCCGGTGAGTGCAAAACTTAATAACGTTATTTTAGAGCGTGTAACCGTAGAAGATGGCTTGTCGCAGGCTACGGTAATGGCGTTAGCACAAGATAAGCAAGGTTATATCTGGTTTGGCACAGAAAATGGTATTAATATTTATGATGGTTACAATATTTCCTCACTAGCGGGCCCAGATAAAAATTTCCATAAATTTAGTGTTAATACTATCTATGTCGCAAGTGACGGCTTGGTTTGGATTTCTCTATTCGGGGAAGGTTTATACACTTATGACCCTGTCAGTAACGAATATCGCTTAATTATTAAGTCATCACCTAATGATGAAGAGCTTGATGTTTGGCAGGTTATTGAAGATGAGAAAAACAATAGCTTTTGGTTTATCACAGAAAAATCCGTAATACACTACGACTTGGCAGCGAAGGCGATAACAAAGCGCATAGACTTTCAAGCACATTTATCCAGTATAGATACGTTATATGGCGTACATATTTTAAACGATAAGTTGTTTTTTTCTAGCCGTGCAGGTTTGTTTTTTTACGATAGGCAAGCTAATAAATTAATAAAACTGCCAAAAATTGTTCATAGTGATACTGCAGGGCTCAGCTTTAATGAAGTTGAAGCCGGTAAAGTTTATGGATTAACCTATATTAACCAACGTTACTATGTCGGAACAAATGATGGTGTGTTTAGCTTTTCAGAACAGAGTTTACTCAGCTTCTTGCAAGACCAAACGACCACTTTAACTTATCAAATTGCGGTAGAAAATGCTTCCGTTTATAAACTGCTGACAGTTGATGACCTAGTCTATGTAGCTTCTACTCATGGGCTTTACCGATTTAATACGACTAGTCAACAGGGTGAATTTTTATTCAAGTTCGGTCAATATTTCCCTTCAGTAGCTGACGCTAATATCATCAGTTTGATAACCGATCATAATGGGCAATTGTGGATGGGTTCACAAAGTTCGGGTGCATATCGATGGGACCCTAAAACCGAAATTATTACCACCTACACATACCGTCATTTAGATAACAATAGTTTATCAAGTGCTAATGTTACTTCAATTGTGCCAACACAAAACAAGAAGCTTTGGGTTGGTACTGACGATGGCTTAAATTTAGTGGATTTAGCAACCAATAGCATTAAACGATTCCTAGAAAATAGCACTAAAAAAACCTCATATACCCAGAGCAATATTTATGAAATTGCCAAAGACTATTTAGGTCGCTTGTGGTTATCTACAGCGGATGGAGTCTTGCTGTTTGATACCCACGAACAAAAGCTTATTCCAACAACATTTCCTCAAGAAACCTTAGACTTATTAGCAGAAAAAGACTGGATTACGATTGAAAGCTTAGGACAGTATATTTGGCTGGTTTCTAAAGTTGGTATCCATAAAATTCATGCTAAAACCGGTGAACTTGTTCATTTCGATGATTTGCCTGATTATTTTAATGCTAATTACATTTGGCATATTATGGCATCGTTTTCTGGCGATCCCAATGAGGTACTCTTCTCAGGCACCGATATTTTATGGCAATACAATCAGTTAACAAAAGAATTGAGACAAATTTATCGCCATAAGGGGCTTTCCAGAGAGGGTTACAGCTATGTTGACAATTGGGCGCGTGATAGCCAGGGTTTAATTTGGCTTTCTTATTCACAAGTAGGGCTAGTAGCGCTCAGCCCCGATGACTACCAAGTGCAGTATTTTTTCGACGAGCACAATAGTCCATTGGATGTTAATTTATATGGCGTTCAAGTTGACAGTGTAGACAACGTCTGGGCATCAAGCCATAGCGGGCTATTTCGGCTTCGTGTTGCTGATAAACATATGCGTCGTTTTAATAAACTTGATGGTTTGGCCAGCTCAGAATTTAATGCAGGTGCCTTTGACATTCTAGATGATGGTGACCTTGTGTATGGTGGTATTTCAGGGGTGAATATTTTTGATCCCATTGAGCTCGACAGCAAGAATCAGCATAGCAGTAATACGGTCAGTGTCGTTAATATAGATACCTTATCAAGACCCCTTAACTCTCCTCATATTATTCCCAATGATTATCAAGTAGCTTTAGCACACGATGATTTTGGTATTCGTATAGATTTCAGCGATTTTTCTTACGGATACACTGAGAATCCAATTTTTAAATATGGCTTTGTCAATGGTGTATCATTTCCAGAAACCCAACAAAATTTTGTCACTTTTCCTCGCTTAGACTCAGGTGAATATATTTTTCAAGTTCAGGCTAAATCAGCTATAACGGGCGAATATTCTCAGCCCGCGTTTATTCGTATCAATGTTAGTTATGCTCCTTGGCGTTCACCCTTCGCCTATAGCTGTTATATTTTGGTGGTAATTATTGCCATAGCCTTATGGTTGAGAAGTCGTCAATTGCGTCGAAATGAGCTTGTTAAAGCCCACAACGAAGTTAAATTTAGAGAAAATCGTTTACAACTAGCCCTGTCAGCAAGCAATAGTGATGTTTGGGATTGGCAGGCACATAACGATATTATTTTCGCTAAACGTTTTGTTAATGACTTAGGTTATAAAGACATAGACTCAGCATTGGACTTTACACATCATGTTGCACTCATTCATGCTGAAGATCGAGATGATTTTGTCTCAAAATGGCAGAGTTTTATTCGCTCTGCCGACGCTGATGCTCTATTTGAATGCACTTATCGCTTAAAGTGTGTTGATGGCGAGTGGATGTGGTATCGAGACGTTGGAAAAATAGTGACTTTTGACCCTGTTGGCCAGCCGTCGCGTGTTACCGGCTCATACAGCAATATTACTGAATCTAAAGCAATACAGGAACGAGCCCAGTACTACGGTGCGGCATTTGAACAAACAAGAGACTGGGTGCTAATTTTCGATGAAAATTTTGAAATAGGACGAGCAAATAAAGCGATGTCAGATGCTTTTGGTTGGAAAGCTGAAGAGCTGAAGTTATCGCTTGGTTTAGCTGGCATTACGCCGAAACGGCTGAATGCTTATCGCAAGTTATTACCTACCATCGATAATATAGGTTATTGGCGTGGTGAAGAATTTATTGAAACACCTGATGGTAAAGAGTATCACGTAATTACCAATATCAGTATTAGCAAAAATATTGAGCATCAAAAGAGTCATTATATTCTGGTTTACACTGATATCACCGCGCTAAAGTCAGCAGAAAATGAGCTGCGGATCATGGCGAATTATGATCACTTAACGGGCTTGCCAAATCGCAGTTTGTTACTTGATCGTATTGAGCACGCGATGGCAGCATCGAAACGTAGAAAAGAAGCCGTGGCATTATTTTTTATTGATCTGGACCGATTTAAGCAAGTTAATGACTCGTTAGGGCATGAGTACGGTGACCGTCTGTTAAAAGAAGTTTCTAAGCGCTTAGGGAAGTCGCTACGTGCTGATGATACGTTATCAAGAATTGGCGGCGATGAATTTGTTGTGTTGCTTGAGCGTTTTCGTGATCCAAAAGAGCTTGGGCGTATTGCGCAAAAGTTTATTAATTTAGTGCAAAAGCCTTTTGCGCTAAATAATAATGTCGTCAGTATTGGTGCCAGTATTGGTATTTCACTCTACCCGGATGATGCTGATGACTCTGCTGGCTTTTTTCGCAATGCAGACGTAGCTATGTATCACGCTAAACAATTAGGTCGAAACAATTACCAATTTTTTACTGAACATATGAACCTCGAGGCAAAGCAGCGACTGACCCGAGAAACTAATTTGAAACTTGGTTTTGCCAATGATGAGTTTTTCAATGTTTATCAGCCTATTATGGATGCCTATAAAGGTAAGGCGGTAGGTGCTGAACTGTTGATGCGTTGGCGTCATAATGGTGTGGTTGTACCGCCAATTGAGTTTATAACGCTTGCTGAAGAGTTGGGTTTAATTATTCCAATGACTGAACAAGCGATGAAACGGGGCTTTGAGCAATTAAAACTGTGGCGTCAACTAAGGCCAAACTTTTACCTTTCAGTTAATTTTTCAGCTAAACATTTCAGTGATAAAAATCTGATTGAATCTATTGAGGTGTTATTGGCAGAATTTGATTTGCCGGCGAATGCCTTGAAAATTGAAATTACGGAAAGCGCTTTTATTTTTGAGCCAGAAAAAGCAATTAATACGATGAACGCCCTGAGCGAGATGGGCGTATTGCTGTCGCTTGATGATTTTGGTACGGGTTTTTCATCGTTAAGCTATTTAAAACAATTGCCTCTGGACATAATAAAAATAGACCGAAGCTTTGTTGCTGGTATTGGTGTTGAGAAAACAGATGAAGCGATCATAGAAGCGACCTTGGTCTTGGCCAAAAGCCTTAATATTTATTGCATCGCAGAAGGTGTAGAGACAAAAGCACAATTAAATTATTTGGCCAAACGGCAATGTCATTATATTCAAGGTTACTTCTACAGTAAGCCACTTGAGGCCTTAGAATTCATCGAAAATTTGAAAAAAAGCGTCGATGAAATTAAAGCCGTCGCTCAAGGGTCTGATTCAGCTAACGGTTAATGTTTATGAGTAAGCTATTGGTTTTTTATAATTCGTAATCATATCTATCTAATTAGTAAAACATTATAAGCAATATATTGATCTTAAAAGAAACTAAGGCAACAAATATGACACAACATTTTGACTACATTTCGATTGGCGCAGGCAGTGGCGGTATCGCCTCGGCGAATCGAGCCGCACGTTTAGGGAAAAAAGCCGCCGTGATTGAAGCGCGGCATATTGGTGGCACGTGTGTCAATGTTGGTTGCGTACCTAAAAAGGCCATGTGGTATGCCGGCCAAATTGCTGACGCCTTACATTATGCTAACGACTATGGTTTTAAAGCGCCGCTACAAAGTTTTGATTGGTCGAAATTAGTTGCAAACAGAGAGGCTTACATTGAACGAATTCATGCCGCTTATGCGCGCGGTTTTGCCAGTAACGATGTGACTGTAATTAATGGCTTCGCTAAGTTTGTTGATAAAAATACGGTAGATGTTGATGGTGTTTTATATACCGCAGATCATATCACTATTGCTACAGGTGGGCGTCCAAGTCGCCCAAGTATTGAAGGTGCAGAGCACGGTATTGATTCTGATGGCTTTTTTGCCTTAACTGAACAGCCAGAAAAAGTAGCGGTTGTTGGTGCGGGTTATATTGCAGTTGAACTTGCCGGTGTGTTACATGCGCTGGGTAGCGAATCACACTTATTAGTACGTAAAGAAAAACCATTACGCGGTTTTGATAACATGCTCAGTGATACTTTAGTGGAACAGATGGCTAAACATGGCCCAACACTACATACCATGAGTGTGCCAACACGTGTTGAAAAGCATACCGATAATACCTTAACGATTCATTTAGACAACGGTAAAACTGTTGGGCCTGTTAATACCGTGATCTGGGCGATTGGCCGAGAGCCTGCTACTGATAACATTAACATTGAATCGACAGGTATTAAGCTCGACAAACGTGGTTTTATTCCAACAGACAAGTTTCAAAATACTGACGTTGCTGGCATTTATGCCGTAGGCGACAATACAGGTCGCGCACAGTTAACACCGGTAGCTGTTGCTGCTGGTCGCCGTTTATGTGAGCGCTTATTTAACAACAAACCTAACGAGCATTTAGATTACTCAAATATAGCGACTGTAGTCTTTAGTCATCCGGTAATTGGTACTGTTGGCATGTCAGAACAAGAAGCAATTGAAGAGTACGGTGTTGATAACGTTAAAGTCTATAACTCTCAATTCACGGCTTTATATCAAGCAATAACGGAAGATTATCGTGACCCCACTCGTATGAAGTTGGTATGTATTGGTAAAGAAGAAAAAATAGTGGGTATTCACAGTATTGGTTTTGGTAGTGATGAGTTATTACAAGGCTTTGCTGTGGCGATGAAAATGGGCGCAACTAAAGCTGATTTTGATAACACCGTTGCTATTCATCCTACATCGGCGGAAGAATTTGTCACTATGTAAGCACTTAAGCTTGTACAGACGATTCAAATTTTTTTAAATGAATAAAAGAGCTGCTTATTTATTTTAAGCAGCTCTTTTTATTTGTCTTTTTCAATATGATGAATGGGGTGTCGATAACGAACTGTTTGTCGCAGATTAACAGATGTTATAAGCGTACAATTCATTACATTTTTTAACGGTTGAAAAATTTTAAATCGCTTTTTTATAAGTTAGAATGATCGTTCATTCTAATATAGAGAGTATTTATTTATGCAGTTTTACCGTATCGGTCTATTAATTTTATCGGCCATCGTTGGTTCTGTTGTTTTAACTGGGTGTGATGTTGTGGCTGAACAAGCAGCTCCTTCAGCTCCCAAAGCGACACCGGTTGGTGTGGTGACGTTAAAAAGCCAAGCGCTCACATTGAAAAAAGAATTACCTGGGCGTGTAAATGCATTTCAAATTGCAGAAATTCGTCCTCAAGTTAGTGGTATTGTTCAGTCGCGCTTATTTATCGAGGGTAAGCAGGTTGAGCAAGGCCAGGCGCTTTATCAAATCAATCCTGCCGTTTTTGAAGCAGAACTTGCCGCCAGTGAAGCCGCAGTAGCCAGAGCAGAAGCGAGTATCGCGAGTAGCAAGTCTAAAGCGAACCGTTACCGTGAACTGTTAAAAATTAAAGCGGTCAGTCAACAAGACTTTGATGAAGCAGACGCAGCTTACAAACAAGCGCGAGCTGAATTATTAACGGCGAAAGCACAATTACAGTCGGCTAAAATTAATCTCGATTATAGCCATGTATCATCGCCAATTAGTGGTCAAATTAGCAAATCAAGTGTGACGGTTGGGGCTTTAGTGAGTGCTAATCAAACGATGGCGCTAGCTACGGTTACGCAGCTTGACCCAATTTATATCGATTTAACACAATCAAGTAATGAACTGACACAATTGAAAAAAGCCTTGGCATCAGGTTTATTAACGGTTGATTCTGCTACGCAAACTGACGTTGAATTAATTATGGAGGATGGTTCAATATATCCACATAAAGGCACGTTGCAGTTTTCTGAAGTTACCGTTAATCCTAGCACTGGCTCAGTAACGTTACGGGCCGAATTTCCAAATCCAGAAAAACTATTATTGCCTGGCATGTATGCACGCGCCTCAATTGTTGAAGGGGTAAAAGCAGATGCGATTTTAGTGCCACAGCGTGGTGTTAGTCGTAATTCTAAAGGCGAACCTACCGCACTTGTTGTCAGTGACAAAAACACTGTTGCAAGCAGAGTGCTAAAAATTGATCGCTCAGTCGGTGCTAATTGGTTAGTAACGGATGGCTTGAAAGCCGGCGACAAACTGATTGTTGAAGGTCTGCAGAAGATTCGCCCAGGTGCGCCAGTTACCGCTACTGAAGCTAACTCGTCAGCTTCATCTTCTACAAACACAGCACAATAACGGAGAATCTGAATGTCACGATTTTTTATCGATAGACCTATATTTGCTTGGGTGTTGGCAATTATAGTGATGCTTGCCGGTATTTTAGCGATTAAGGTTTTGCCTATTGCGCAGTATCCTTCGATTGCGCCGCCAGCAATTAGTATTACCGCTAACTACCCAGGTGCGTCGGCACAAACCCTAGAAGACTCAGTTACACAGGTAATTGAACAAAAAATGAAAGGCTTAGATGGCTTGCTGTATATGTCATCTACATCAGAATCAAGCGGTTCAGCAACACTTACCCTAACTTTCAGTGCTGAAACTGATCCTGATATTGCTCAGGTACAAGTACAAAACAAATTAGCAACAGCAACACCACTTTTACCGGAAGAAGTACAAAGACAAGGTGTTGTGGTAGCAAAATCAGCACGTAACTTCTTACTTGTGGTTGGTTTTGTATCGCAAGATGGCAGCATGAATAATATTGATATTGGTGATTATGTGTCCTCCAATGTGCAAGATATTGTTTCGCGTGTTAATGGTGTTGGTGAAGCACAATTATTTGGTTCGCAATATGCGATGCGTATTTGGTTAGACCCAGCTAAGTTACAAAACTATCAATTAACACCTGATGACATTAGTGCAGCCATTAGTGCGCAAAATGCTCAAGTTTCAGCTGGGCAACTCGGTGGTATGCCAGCCGTTGCAGGGCAACAATTAAATGCAACAGTTACGGCGCAGAGTCGTTTACAAACCCCTGAACAATTTCAGAATATCTTAGTAAAAACCAACAGTGATGGCTCTATTGTACGTCTTGAAGATGTAGCAAGAGTTGAGCTTGGTGGTGAAAATTACGGTGTGGTTGCACGCTTTAATGGTAAACCAGCATCTGGCCTTGGGGTGAAATTGGCGAGTGGTGCGAACGCACTTGATACAGCTCAAGGGGTTAAAGATGCGCTTAAAGAGCTTGAACCCTTTTTCCCTGAAGGTCTAGCCACGGTTATTCCTTATGATACAACGCCGTTTGTTTCATTATCGATTGAAAAAGTTATACACACATTGATCGAAGCGATTATTTTGGTTTTTGTTGTTATGTATCTGTTTTTGCAGAACTTTAGAGCAACGCTTATTCCAACTATTGCTGTCCCCGTGGTATTACTGGGTACATTTGGTATCTTGTATACTTTTGGTTATTCAATAAATACCTTAACAATGTTTGCCATGGTTTTAGCTATTGGTTTGTTAGTTGATGATGCCATTGTTGTAGTGGAAAACGTTGAACGATTAATGACGGAAGAAAAGTTATCAGCGCTAGAAGCTACACGTAAGTCTATGGATGAAATTAAAGGCGCGCTTGTGGGTATTGCTATGGTGCTTTCTGCGGTATTTATTCCGATGGCATTTTTTAGTGGTTCAACCGGTGTTATCTACCGACAGTTCTCTATTACCTTGGTTTCCGCTATGGGACTTTCAGTACTAGTCGCGCTTATTTTAACGCCGGCACTGTGTGCAACCTTGTTAAAACCTAGCCATGTGCATAACGATAGCTCATTAATAGGTAAATTTTTCTCTGGTTTTAACCGTGGGTTTGATAAAACAAACTTAGGCGCTCAAAGCTTTGTTGGCCGAATGATCAAGCATGCTAAGCGTTACTTAGTTATCTATGGTTTAATTGTTGGTGGCATGGTGTATGTATTTTCAAACTTACCAACAGCATTTTTACCTGATGAAGACCAAGGCATTTTGTTCAACCAAGTGATGCTACCTGCAGGTTCAACTACAGAGCAAACCTTAGCTGTAGTGAAAAAAGTAGAAAATCACTATCTTAACGACCAGTCTGAAGCCGTTAAGGGTATTTTTACTGTCACGGGCTTTAGCTTCGCTGGTTCTGGACAAAACTCAGCTATAGGTTTTGTTAGTTTAAGGCACTGGGATGAACGTCAGCGTGACGACTTATCAATTAATGCGGTTGCTGGCAAAGGTATGGGTTACTTCTCTACCATTAAAGAAGCCTTTGTCTTTGCTTTTCCGCCACCGGCGATTGTAGAGCTAGGTACCGCGAATGGCTTTAATATGTTCTTGCAAGATCGTGTGGGTCTTGGTCATGATCAGTTATTATCAGCGAGAAACCAGTTACTTGGTATGGCAAGTCAAAGTCCGATATTGGCGGGTGTTCGTCCAAATGGACAAGAAGATATGCCAGAATTACAGCTTGATATAGATTTGGCTAAAGCTGAAGCACTTGGTGTATCGCAGGGTGATATCAACAGTACACTTTCTACTGCCTGGGGGAGTCGTTATGTTAATGATTTCATTGACCGTGGTCGGGTGAAAAAAGTTTACTTACAAGGCGAAGCTGAATCTCGCATGGTACCGGAAGATTTGAACCAATGGTATGTGCGTAATAACAATGGTGATATGGTGCCATTCTCTGCCTTTGCGAGTTCATTTTGGTCATACGGATCACCACGTTTAGAGCGTTACAATGGTTTTTCTGCCATGGAAATTCAAGGTAGTGCAGCTCCTGGTTACAGTACAGGTCAAGCCATGGATGAAATGGAACGCTTAGTGAAGCAATTACCTAATGGTGTGTCTTCAGAGTGGTCGGGTATTTCTTATCAAGAGCGCTCAAGTGGCGGTCAAGCGCCGTTACTTTATGGTTTATCACTGTTGTTTGTATTTTTATGTTTAGCGGCATTATACGAGAGTTGGTCAGTACCGTTTGCGGTTATGTTGATTGTTCCTTTGGGGATATTTGGTGCCATTATGGCAGCTTTTGGTGGTGGCTTATCAAACGATATTTATTTACAAGTAGGCTTACTGACAACCATAGGTTTAGCGTCTAAAAATGCCATATTAATTGTTGAATTCGCTATTCATAAAATGGCTGAAGGACTGGGTGTGGTAGATGCGGCTATCGCAGCTGTGCGCTTACGTTTACGCCCAATATTAATGACTTCAATGGCCTTTATTTGTGGTGTTATACCTTTAGCTATAGCCTCTAGTGCGGGTTCTGGTGCACAGAATGCGCTTGGTATTTCCATTATTGGTGGTACGTTAGCATCTTCTATTCTAGTGGTGGTTTTTGTACCTATGTTCTTCGTTATTGTGCGTCGAATCTTTCCCGGTAAAACTGATACTAGCGTGAAGGAAAATGCATAATGAGCAGTAAATACACTCAACTAAAAACGTTCAGTTTAAGCACAATAACAATGCTTGTTTTAAGTGCTTGCCAGTTAGCGCCAGAGCAACAGAAGTTAACGTTACCTGTGCCTAATACGTATGTGCAAGGCGCTGAACAAGCAAGCACTGAAGCGCTGGAATGGCAAAAGTTTTTTAATGATGAAAAACTGCGAAGCTTAATTTCACAAAGCCTCAAGCATAATAAAGATATGCAAATAGCAGCACTTAATGTGCATCGAGTACGAGGCTTATATCAAATAGAAGATTCAGCGCTTTATCCATCACTTGATATTAATAGTGCTGGTAGTCGTCAGCGTTTACCCGCTGATTTATCAGGCACGGGTAGTGCCAAAATTAATTCGCAATATAGTGCTACTGTAGGTATTACTTCCTACGAATTAGATGTCTGGGGCAAAGTGCGTAATCAATCAACTAATGCTTTACAGACTTTATATTCTACGGAATTAACACAATATAGTGTACAAGTGTCGCTTATTGCAGAACTTGCTAATGCATGGCTAAATTATGCCACCGATCAACAGCTATTAGCGCTGGCAAGGGCTACATTAACATCGCAGCAATCATCGTTGTCACTGACGCAAAAAAGTTATGATTTAGGTGCGGCGTCAAAAATCACTTTAGAACAACTTAAAGGTACAGTTGCAACAGCAAAAGTTGATATTGCACGTTATCAGCAGCTTTTGAAGCGAGATAAAAATGCCTTAGACTTGCTGGTTGGTCAAGGGGTTAGTGCTGATTTATTGCCAGAAAAATCACTGAATAGCTTGCTGGATTTACCTAAAGTGCCGGTCGGCTTACCGTCTGATTTGTTGACTCAACGCCCTGATATTAAAGCGGCAGAGCATCAGTTGTTAGCGGCAAATGCTAATATTGGTATTGCCCGAGCTGCGTTTTATCCTAGTATCAGCCTAACGGCAAATGCTGGAACTTTATCGAGTGAATTAAGTGGTTTATTTGATGCGGGTTCTGGTAGTTGGAGTTTTGTTCCGACGATCAACTTACCTATTTTTACCATGGGTCGTAATCAAGCTAATTTAGCGGTAGCCGAAGCAGAGCAAGAGATTGCCCTGGTGAGTTATCAACAGAAAATTCAACAAGCATTTCGTGAGGTTGCTGACACTCTTGCTGATAGAGAAGGTTACCAAACACAGCTTTTAGCGCTTGATGCTTTGTTAAATAGTAGCCAGTCAACTTTTGATTTATCACAAGCACGCTATAAAAGTGGCGTTGATAGCTATTTGCAAGTGCTTGATGCACAAAGAACTCTATATAATGCTCAGCAGCAACATATTGTTGGTCAGAAGGCTTTATTAGCAAGTAAAATTAACTTAATTAGCAAGTAAAATTAACTTATATAAAGTGCTTGGCGGAGGTTGGCAACAACCGAAAAAAACCGCACCGTAATGGTTATTTCCCCGCTGAATGGCTTATTTTTTAAGGTCGATAGAAAAAATAGCCCTTAAATATAACAATCTACTTAAGGGAGTGTTTGGTTGGCAACGGTTTAGCTGCACACCCTAATGGGGAAAGAGTTGATTGAATAACATGGCATAACTTAGCTTAACGGTAAAGGCATGCCATTATGTTGAACCTATGAGGTTCGCTGTGGAGTTTCTGATGAAACCAAAAAATAAAAGACATATAGATCCAGCATTAGCTGAAGCACGACGTAATCAAGTGCTTACTGCAGCAGCAGGGTGTTTTCGTCGTAAAGGCTTTCATGGTGCTGGTATGGCTGAAATATCAAAAACAGCTGGGATGAGTGCCGGGCATATTTATAACTACTTTGACAGCAAAGAAGCGATTATAGAAAGCATTATTGAGAAAGACATGGAAGAAATGTTCTCAATATTTCAAGAGTTTGAAGAGCAGCCAGGTGATATTTTAACGGTTCTGCTTAATGGGTTGAATGTTGGCGTGCAACGACATATGGACACAGGAGAGTGTGCGGTTGATTTAGAAATGTTAGCAGAGGCAGGGCGCAATAATAAAGTTGCGACCTTGTTACGAGATGCTGACACAAAAGCACGTAATAGAATGCGTCAGTTATTGATGAGCGAGCGAAGTGTCATTAAAGAAATTTCTGCTATCGAGTTAGAAAGTCGAATTAATGTCATTTTTTCGGTTATGGCGGGTTTATTGTTAAGAAAAGTACTTTATCCTGAATTAACTGAAGAAACGGTATTGATTGCGCTTCGACCAGCAATAAAAACCTTACTTATGCCATTCGAATAAGCATTATTTAAGGCAAGTGTTAGCTGGCAAGAAAAGTGTCGGCAGTAGTTGTTTTATCGCTGTTGATTAAGTCAGCCACTTGTATTGATGTTTATGCGATTTCAACCAGCATAGTGCAGCGAACTCGTATATTGAGGGGAGGCGGAAAGCGATTAATTGATCTAAACTCGCTTTCAGGCACTTTTCTGTGTGTTACGCTTGTGACTCTAGTGCTAGTTTGTAGAATAAATAAAACTAGCTAGGCACAATATACGAGTGTAAAAAATGCAGTTTTTACGTTATTTACCAATTACAGCGATAGCTTTTAATTGTTTACTAAGTTATTCAACCGCTGCCAAAGAACATCAACACCATCATACTAGCCCACAAGTGTTGCAGTTAAACCAAGGTGCCAAATGGCAAATTGATCAGAGTTTGCACACTGGTATGGTCAACATTCAACAGCAATTACAGCTAAGCCTTGATGCTATTCATTATAATAAATTTTCTCATGCTCAATTTGCCGTTCTAGCATCAGCGGTCGATAAACAGCTGAACTTTATATTCGAAAACTGCCAACTAGCGCCTCAAGCAGATGCGCAGCTGCACTTGTTGCTTGCAAAAATAATGCAAGGTAATGACTTAATGAAAAGTGGCAAGAATAAAAAGTCGGGTGCTGTTATCGTGCTGCAAGCACTGCAAGAATACCCAAGATACTTTAATGATAGCAATTGGCAAAATATCGTACATTAGGCTTCTTGAGTATTTCTCGACATACTAGAAAATAAAGCGAGTGAGGATTTATTTTTATTAAATTCACTGCCAATAAAAAATTTAAATTTAATAAAAATGCAATGGCAAAATTAAGCTAGCCCTTGCCAAATGTAGCTTATGTTTTTTTGTTATTTCTAGGCATCATAAAACGGTAAAAATAGTTTAACAATTGTCTGGTAATGATGTGATTTTCTGGTAATCTCTTAGCTCGCTTATTTAAGTTGCTCGTTAATTGAGCAGCAAAGTTTGAGCATGTGTATTTATTTATCCACATAATAAAAAAATAATAATAAATATGTGAAAAGGATTTCAGCCTTACCTTTTTCCAGTAATTACAACTACTTAATTAACTCTTGCCGTAAAGTTCGCCAGATCTTTATGGTTTTTTACCATGTTTTTCAACATACTTATCCACAGTTGTGATTAATTGATGGGACTAATTTAAATGAATTGCTAGAGAGAATTTGCTGATTATGGCATGCTTAGCAAATCTTTCTCCCAGTTAAAAAATTACCATGCCAACTTCTGACCAATCACCGCTAATTTTAGTCGATGGTTCATCTTATTTATTCCGCGCATATCACGTACCATATTTACAAGCTTTGTCGACATCAGACGGTCAACCTACCGGAGCAATTACCGGTGTGTTGAATATGATCAGAAGCCTGAAAAAAGATTATCCAAATGGTAATGTGGTTGTGGTATTTGATGCCAAAGGCAAAACTTTTCGCAATGACATGTACCCTGAATATAAAGCTAATCGACCGCCAATGCCGGATGATTTACGCTCACAAATAGCGCCACTACATGAAATAATTGCGGCTATGGGTTTACCTTTACTGGTTATAGAAGGTGTTGAGGCTGATGATGTTATTGGCACCTTATCGCATCAAGCTACAGCCTTAGGCATGGAAACAGTCATTTCTACTGGCGATAAGGATATGGCGCAGTTGGTTAATCAACATGTACGCTTAATTAATACCATGACGAATGTTGAAATGGATGAAGCGGGTGTTATCGAAAAGTTTGGTGTTCGCCCTGACCAGATTATCGATTATCTTGCCTTAATGGGCGATAAAGTCGATAACATTCCTGGTGTTGAAAAATGTGGTCCGAAAACGGCAGTAAAATGGTTAACAGCACACCCGAGTTTAAAGGAAGTGATGGCCCATGCTGATGAAGTAAAAGGTAAGGTTGGTGAAAACTTGCGTACTGCTTTACCCCAATTACCGCTTTCTTATGAACTGGCTACGATTCGACTTGATGTTGAGCTTGAAAAAACGGTAACAGAGTTACAGCCGATAGCTGCTGATGTTGAAAAACTCAAATCGCTGTATCAACAATTCGAACTCAAACGTTTATTAGCAGATTTAAATGCTGGTGGTGATAAGGCAGAAGCAACGGTTGCGGAAAGTGATGACGCTGTAGCTGAATTACCTGCTGCTGTTGACGCTGAATATGACATCATACTCGACAAAGCAAGCTTTATGACTTGGTTTGAAAAGCTGCAAAACGCTGAACTGTTTGCTTTTGATACAGAAACCACAAGCGTTAATTATATGAAAGCTGAGCTAGTTGGCTTGTCATTTTGTATCGAGGTAGGCAAAGCCGCTTATGTGCCTTTAAGTCATGATTATAATGATGCACCTGAGCAACTTGAGCTTAACTGGGTGCTTGAGCAACTTAAACCGTTATTAGAAAGTAAAACTGTGGTTAAAGTTGGGCAAAACTTAAAATATGATGCCAATGTGCTATCGCACTATGGCATTGCTATGCAAGGTATCACTTTTGATACCATGCTTGAATCCTACTGTTTTAATAGTGTTGCGACGCGCCACAATATGGACGCGCTGGCTGAAAAATATTTAGGCTACAAAACTGTTCATTTTGAAGATATTGCAGGTAAGGGCGCTAAGCAACTAACTTTCAATCAAATTGAGATTGAGAAGGCCGGACATTATGCTGCTGAAGACGCTGATATTACTTTGCGGTTGCATCAAGCAATTTACCCTCAGCTTGCTAAAGTAGCGTCGCAACTTTCCGTATTCAACGAAATTGAAATGCCATTGCTGCCGGTATTAGCTCGGATGGAGCAACATGGTGTTCTGATTGATTGTGATATGTTGGACCAACAAAGTCAGTCAATCGGTGCCCGTTTATCTGAATTAGAAATAGAGGCACATAACTTAGCAGGTAAAAGCTTTAATTTAAGCTCACCTAAGCAATTACAAACAATACTGTTTGAAGAGCTGAAGATCCCAGTAATTAAGAAAACGCCAAAAGGTGCACCTTCAACAGCAGAAGAAGTGCTGCAAGAATTGGCTTTAGACTACCCATTACCTAAAGTTATTTTGGAAAACAGAGGTTTAAGTAAATTAAAGTCTACTTATACTGATAAACTACCTTTGTTGGTAGTGCCGAAAACAAACCGAGTTCATACGTCTTATCATCAAGCCGTTACGGCAACAGGGCGTTTATCTTCAACCGATCCAAACTTACAAAATATACCTATTCGTAGTGAAGAAGGGCGTAAAATTCGTTTGGCCTTTATTGCTCCACCTAAGCATAAAATTGTTGCTATTGACTACTCGCAAATAGAGTTACGGATCATGGCTCATTTATCCGATGACCCAGGTCTTGTTAAGGCTTTCTCAGAAGGCAAAGATGTCCATAAAGCCACAGCGGCAGAGATATTTGCAGTACCGCTTGATGAAGTTACTAGCGATCAGCGCCGTAGTGCAAAAGCGGTTAACTTTGGCTTAATTTATGGTATGTCAGCATTTGGCTTAGCGAAACAGTTAAATGTACCTCGCCATACAGCACAAGCTTATATGGATAAGTACTTTGAACGTTACCCTAATGTGTCTCAATACATGGAAGACACCCGTCAAAAAGCGACGGAGAAGGGTTATGTTGAGACCTTATTTGGTCGTCGACTTTATTTACCTGATATCAAAGCTAAAAATGCCATGCGAAAAAAAGCAGCTGAACGAGCTGCAATTAACGCACCTATGCAAGGTACAGCAGCAGATATCATTAAAAAAGCCATGTTAGCGGTAGACGCTTGGATATTAGAGCAAAACGATCCGAGAATAAAAATGACTATGCAAGTGCATGATGAATTAATATTTGAAATTCACCAAGATATTGTTGAAGCAACAACTGAGAGCTTGGTCAATATTATGAATAATGCGATTACCATGAGTGTACCTTTGATTGCTGAGGCAGGCATTGGTGATAACTGGGAACAAGCGCATTAATGATTAAAACCAATGAAAGGATAGTATTTGGTCGTTGAATGAAATTTATTCACCGGTCACCCGCTCTTATTCAATAGCACTGAGTGATCCCTTCATAATATGTGTTTTTTTAGGCCTCTTTTTAGAGGCCTTTTTTTTATTGTTATATTTGGTTTTTAGCTAATTTTTAGGTTAAAAAACAAAAAAAATGTAAAACAAATTGAAAATACTTTCTATGAGAAAAGGAAAGAAATTTATAAAAAACGGACACTAATGTCGCCAAAGGATAAACTTAGTCAACTCCAGAACAAAGAATTTTT